>JAESGW010000071.1_pt1 | contig 280837 bp, 253 predicted proteins | sample 9269791 | NCBI WGS metagenome assembly JAESGW01 (sample SAMN16773120, study PRJNA677053) | algae metagenome | isolation source: Aphanocapsa lilacina HA4352-LM1 and co-occurring heterotrophs from near cave... | place: USA: Maniniholo cave, near Haena, Kauai, HI | collected 2009-07-28 | reverse complement strand
TCGAAAGCCTCCAGCGCCACCAACGGCGCCGCGCTGCGCGTCGACGGCGGGATTGTCACGAATCCGTTTTGAGGGATTAACGCGGACTGTAGGATGGGTAGAGCGCAGCGAAACCCATCAATTTGTTGTGGGGAGAGATGATGGGTTTCGCTGCGCTCTACCCATCCTGCGAATCTCGCAAGGTGCGAGAGAAGCCTCGGTGCCGCTCAAACGCCTTCTTCGTTGAACTTGTCGGCGACCAGTGCGGCGATCGCGTCGATCGCGGCTTCGGCTTCCGGTCCCTTCGCCGAAACCGTAACGGTGGTTCCAGGGCCTGCGGCCAGCATCATCAAGCCCATGATCGAGGTGCCGCCCACGGTTTCGCTACCGCGCGTTACCCAGACCTCGGCGTCGAACTTCTCGACCATCTGGACGAACTTCGCCGATGCCCGTGCATGCAGGCCGCGCTTGTTGATGATGAGAAGTTCCCGCGAAATGGCGCCCGCAGGCACGCCCGGCCCGAGTTCCTTTCCGGGCGCGGCGTCGTCGCTCATTTGCCGGCGAGTACGCGGCTGGCGATGGTGACGTATTTGCGGCCGGCTTCCTGGGCCATCGCAATGGCATCGGGAAGCGATCGCTCTTCGCGCACCTTGGCGAGCTTGACCAGCATGGGAAGATTGATCCCTGCGAGCACTTCCACCTTCGGACGGCTCATGCAGGAAATCGCAAGGTTGGATGGGGTGCCGCCGAACATGTCGGTGAGAATAGCGACACCGTCGCCACTGTCGACGCGATTCACCGCTTCGATGATATCGCTTCGACACAAATCGGAGTCGTCTTCGGCTCCAATCGTGATGGCTTCAATTTGTTTTTGCGGGCCCATAACATGTTCAAGCGCCGCCCTGAACTCGTCGGCAAGGCGCCCATGGGTCACAAGCACTAGACCAATCATCGGAAACTCCTCGCGGGTGCTTTTTGGTGCACCGCACGAACGCGCCACTTTGACCATCCAGAGGCCCCGCGCAAGAGGGCATCTTGGCTATTGTCCCGGATTTTGGCGGTAGAGAGTGAGGCCTGTGCCGGTTTAATCAGTGGCGATATTGGGGCTTATATGGTTACCAATTCCCTTCAAGCAATCATCCGAAGGTCTGATGGAATCAGAACCCGCGGTTGTCGTCAAAGCGGCTGCAATCAGCGGGAGGGGTGCGTAGCCCACTCCGACGGGGATTCGTGGTAACCAAACACCATTTAACCGGATCGTGAGCGATTCCGGCCGGGGCAGCCGCTCCGCATCGCTGGCCGCCAGATCGACGACGAGTCCAACAATCGCCTCACTTGCATAGCCGCAGCGGCGAATACCGAGTCCTCTGACCTCGATCAGGCCGGCTAGTTCGCGCGCCGGCCGGACCCACAATTGTTCCGCTACTGTGTCAAGATGGACACGGTCATCACCGACCAAAACGGCCGCTGGAAGCTGTCCAGAGCGTCCCGCTAGAATCAAATCGAAGGCGAGCCGCGACTTGCCGGCCCCTGACGGCCCCCGGATCAGCACGGCACGATCGCCCACCAGCACGGCGGAAGCGTGCACGCTGGCACCAACGGTCATGGCGATGGTGCCGGCAGCCTGACCACGAAGCGGGCGCCCGCCACGGTAGGCTTGCCGTCGGCGTCGGCCGGGCCGTGACGATTTTCGGCCCAGATCCGTCCGTTATGCGCTTCGATGATCTGCTTGGAGATCGACAGCCCGAGGCCGGAGTTCTGACCAAAGCCCTGGTGCGGACGGTCGGTGTAGAAGCGCTCGAAGATGCGTTCCAGCGCGTCCTCGCCGATGCCGGGCCCGTCGTCATCGACGACGATCTCGATTTCGGAGCGCACGCGCCGGCAGGTGACGCGCACCTTGCCGCCTGGCGTCGAGAACGACTGCGCGTTGGACAGCAGATTGGAGACTACCTGCCCGAGCCGGGAATCATGGCCGGGCACCGAGAAGGTGTCGGTCGATCCGCGGCCCTCGAAGCGGGTCTCGACGGCGACGTCGTGGCCGAGCCGGGTTTCGTTGGCGACCGAGGTGAGCGTCGTCAGCAGCCGGCGCAAGTCGACCGGCGCCATGTCCTGCCGCTGCAACTCCGCATCGAGCCGGCTGGCGTCGGAAATATCAGAGATCAGCCGGTCGAGCCGCTTGACGTCGTGCTCGATCACCTCGAGCAGGCGCGCGCGGCTGGTTTCGTTACGCGCGAGCGGCAGCGTCTCCACCGCCGACCGCAACGAGGTCAGCGGGTTCTTCAGTTCATGGGCGACGTCGGCGGCGAACATCTCGATCGCCTCGATGCGGCTATAGAGCGCATTCGTCATGTCGCGCAGCGCGCCCGAGAGATGGCCGATCTCGTCGCGCCGGCGGGTGAAGTCCGGAATCTCGACACGGGTCTGGATGCGGCGGCGAACGCGCTCGGCGCCGTCGGCCAGTCGCCGCACCGGTCCCGCGATCGTGCTCGCCAGCAGTAGCGACAGCATGATCATGACGGCCGAGGCCACGCCGCCGACCTTGAGGATCGCCAGACGTTCGGCCGTCACCATCTGGTCGATGTCGTCGCCCTGCGTCGACAACATCAGCGAACCATGCACGGCGCGGAACCGCTGCACCGGCACCGCGACCGAGACGATCACCTCGCCGCGGTCGTTGACGCGCACCATGCTGCTCTTGACGCCGTCGAGCGCCTGCACGACCTCCTCGTAGCCCTTGCCGTTTTCCGGGCCGAGTTCGCGATAGAGCGGCAGGTCGCCGCGGTTGAGCCAGGTGCGCACCGAGATCGTGGCTCGCTCGACGAAGCCGGGTTTCTCGGTTGTCGGCGGCGGCAGTTCGAAGCGCAGCACGTCGCCCCGGCCGTAGAGATTGCGGCTGTCGAGGATCATGCCGCCATCGCCGCCATAGATGCGGGCGCGCGTCTTCGTCGGCGAGATCAGCCGCCGCAGCACCGGCGCGACCCGCTCCGGATTGATCGGGAAATCCAGACCGGAGGATTCGTCGGGCGCGCCGTAGCTCTCGCCCGGCTTCAGGTCGAGCAGGCGGTCCGGATCGATGGTGATGGTGTTGGTTTCGACGGTGGCGGACGCGGCAATGGCGCCGGCGATGATTTCGGCCTGCACCAGCAGGCTCTGCGCGCGAGCGTCGATCAGGCCGGCGCGGAACTGCGACAGGTAGAGAATGCTCGCCACCAGCGCGACGAGGCCGGCCAGGTTGAGCGAGACGATGCGGCGCGTGAGGCTGGAGAAGGAAAGCGCGAAGAAGAATTGCCCGGCCCGCCGCATCCAGCCGAGCGGCCGCCGCCAGCCGGTGTCGCGCGGGCTATCGTCGGCAACGCGGTCCCGGTCGAGGGTGTCCGAAGCATCCTCGTGGTTCAGGCCTGGATCGGGTTGCGTTCGATCTAGCAATAGCTGGCTGCCCCGTTGTGATGCGCCGCTTCGTCGTTCTGCGCCGCACGTGCGGATGTGTCAGACGGCACCCGACACGTTATCTTCCAAGCATGACGGCCGGACAAGCGCCTGGCGCTTGTGCCGGAACCGGCCGCGGCGGCTCGGATCAGGCTTCCTTGAAACGATAGCCGACGCCATACAGCGTCTCGATCATCTCGAAGTCGTCATCCACCACCTTGAACTTCTTGCGCAGCCGCTTGATGTGGCTGTCGATGGTGCGGTCGTCGACATAGACCTGATCGTCATAGGCAGCGTCCATCAGCGCGTTGCGGCTCTTCACGACACCGGGGCGGGTCGCCAGCGCCTGCAGGATCAGGAACTCGGTCACCGTCAGCGTCACCGGTTCGTTTTTCCAGGTGCAGGTATGGCGTTCCGGATCCATCCGCAGCAGGCCGCGGTCCAGTGCGCGCGCATCCGGCTCCTTCGGAACGGCGGTCGGGTCCTTGGGCTGGCCCCGGCGCAGCACGGCCTTGACGCGCTCGACCAGCAGGCGCTGCGAAAACGGCTTGCGGATGAAATCGTCGGCGCCCATCTTGAGGCCGAACAATTCGTCGATTTCCTCATCCTTGGAGGTCAGGAAGATCACCGGCAGATCGGATTTCTGCCGCAGCCGCCGCAGCGTCTCCATCCCGTCCATCCTCGGCATCTTGATGTCGAGGATCGCCAGGTCAGGCGGCGAGGTACGGAATCCGTCCAGCGCTGACGCACCATCCGTATAGGTCATGATGCGATAGCCTTCGGCTTCGAGCGCGATCGAGACGGAAGTGAGAATGTTGCGGTCATCGTCGACCAAGGCGATTGTGGGCATGAGCCTGCTTTCAGAATGAGAGTGGCTTAAACGGCGGGCGATCGAGCGGTGCGCCGAATAAATTGTCTACTTACGCGGTCAACGAGCAATGCAAGCTGGGCTGAAGTGTGACCGAGTTCCGCAAAAACGCCTCCACGGGCGTCGTGCACCCCCATATAGCACCCTCTGCGGCCCGGAAAAAAGGCCCTTTTTGCAATAAGATGGCCTGAAAGGAACCCATGCAGCCGACTGCTGATTTCAACGCTTCCAGATTATCCCGCTCGCTGCTGCGGCGGAGCCGGCAGGGCGCCCTGGCGACGCTGACAGCCGGGAGCGGCGATCCTTATTGCTCGCTGGTCAACGTCGCCAGCCACGCCGATGGCTCGCCGATCCTGCTGATTTCCCGGCTGGCGCTGCATACCAAAAATATCCTCGCCGACAGCCGCGTGTCGCTGATGCTGGACGAACGTGCCGCCGGCGATCCGCTGGAGGGCGCGCGGATCATGCTGGCCGGCCGGGCCGAGGAGGCCGAGGGCGAGACCGCTGCGATCCTGCGCCGGCGCTACCTCAATGCCCATCCGTCCGCGGAAGCGTTCGTGGACTTCAAGGATTTTTCGTTCTTCCGGATAGCGCCGACCGGCCTGCATCTGGTCGCCGGATTCGGCCGTATCATCGACCTCAAGCCTGCGCAGTTTCTGACCGAGATCGCCGATGCCGGCGGTCTGCTGGAGGCCGAGCAGGGCGCGGTCGAACACATGAACGAAGATCACCGCGAGGCGATGAACCTCTACGCGACGAAGTTGCTGGGAGCCGAGCCCGCCGACTGGTCCTGCACCGGCTGTGACCCCGACGGCATGGACATGCAGGCCGGCAGCGCCACGCTGCGGCTCGATTTCCCGGATCGGGTCACCAGCGGGTTGGAATTGCGCAAGATGCTGGTGCGGCTCGCGGGCGAGGCACGGGCCAAGCAATGATGCAGAAGGGCTAAGGCAGAAGGGTTGATGCGGATTGAGCGGCCCGCCCGATGATTGATTTTCGATGCTGCAACGCAGCAATTCGCGGGCTGATCCCTAGCGACGGATGGTCGCGCAACCATGAAGGCAAAGCGAGGAGAAGCGGCGCAGCAATCGTTTGAGCGAGATCAAGGCTCAATTTTTGCAAATAACCAAAACATGCGGATCGGCTTGGCAAGCACGGCGTTCATCAGTATTAGGTCGCCGGACCGGAGCCGGAAGGCTATATTCAGGGGTCACCGCGACAGAGCGCGTCAAGCGACAGCGCGCAATTCGAGTAACGCGGGTTCGAGGAGGAGTCTTCGTGCAAGAGACGGGTCTACGCAACGGTGCCTTCGGCGCCGACAAATTTGGCTTAAAAAATCTCAAGACGGTGCACTGGAACCTCGGTGCGCCGCAGCTCTATCAATATTCGCTCGCGAAGGGCGAAGCCGTGCTGTCGGCCGATGGCGCCTTGTGCGCGGATACCGGTGAATTCACCGGCCGCAGCCCGAAGGACAAGTTCACGGTTCGCGACGCCACCACCGACAAGAACATGTGGTGGGCCGGCAACCAGTCGATCACTGCCGAGCAGTTCTCCGCGCTCTATGCCGACTTCCTCAAGCATGCCGAAGGCATGACGCTGTACGCGCAGGATCTCTACGGCGGCGCCGATCCGACCTTCCAGATCAAGACGCGCGTTTTCACGGAGCTCGCCTGGCACTCGCTGTTCATCCGCACGCTGCTGATCCGTCCCGAGGCGTCGACGCTGCGCGACTTCGTGCCGGAACTGACCATCATCGATCTGCCGAGCTTCCGCGCCGATCCCAAACGTCACGGCGTGCGCTCCGAGAACGTCGTCGCGATCGATTTCGCCCGCAAGATCGTCCTGATCGGCGGGTCTTATTATGCCGGCGAGATGAAGAAGTCGGTCTTCACCACGCTGAACTATTACTTGCCCGCCAAGGGCGTGATGCCGATGCACTGCTCGGCCAATGTCGGGCCCAAAGGCGACACCGCGATCTTCTTCGGCCTGTCCGGCACCGGCAAGACCACGCTCTCGGCCGATCCCAACCGCACGCTGATCGGTGACGACGAGCATGGCTGGGGCAATGACGGCGTCTTCAACTTCGAAGGCGGCTGCTACGCCAAGTGCATCAAGCTGTCGGAAGAAGCCGAGCCGCAGATCTTCGCCGCCAGCAACCGCTTCGGCGCCGTGCTGGAGAATGTGGTGCTCGACGAGGACACCCGCGTTCCCGATTTCGACGACGGCTCGAAGACCGAGAATACCCGTTCGGCCTATCCGCTCGACTTCATCCCGAACGCTTCGCGCACCGGCCGCGCCGGCCAGCCGAAGAACGTCGTGATGCTGGCCGCCGACGCCTTCGGCGTGCTGCCGCCGATCGCCAAGCTGTCGCCTGCGCAGGCGATGTATCACTTCCTGTCCGGCTACACCGCGAAGGTCGCCGGCACCGAGCGCGGTCTCGGCAACGAGCCGCAGCCGGAATTCTCCACCTGCTTCGGTTCGCCGTTCCTGCCGCTCGATCCCTCCGTCTACGGCAACATGCTTCGCGAATTGATCGCGAAGCACAATGTCGATTGCTGGCTGGTCAACACCGGCTGGACGGGCGGCAAGTACGGCACCGGCAGCCGGATGCCGATCAAGGTCACGCGCGCGCTGCTCACCGCGGCGCTCGACGGCTCGTTGCGCAATGTCGAATTCCGCACCGACAAGTATTTCGGCTTCGCGGTGCCGACGGCACTGCCGGGCGTGCCGAGCGAGATCCTCGATCCCGTCAACACCTGGAAGGACAAGGCCGAGTTCGACAAGACCGCGCGCGCGCTGGTCGGCATGTTCCAGAAGAACTTTGCCAAGTTCGAAGCCCAGGTCGACGCCGAAGTCCTGGCTGCTGCGCCGGACCTGAAGCTCGCGGCCGAATGAGATCGATCGCGAACGAATGATTTAAAAGGGCGGCTCCTGGAGCCGCCCTTTTTGTTTGTGTCCTGGCGGCGGCCCTCAAAACAGGCGGCCGTGCGTGCATTCACGAGAACGCGCAGCCGGACTTCAATCCGAGCTTGCCGAAGATCATCGCCGCCGGACAGAATCCGGTGATCGATGCCTGCAGCAGGTTCAGGCCGACGAAGCCGGTCAGCGCCAGCCAATAGGGACTGACGTACAAGGCGAGCACGACGCTGACGAGAATCATGATTCCGGCGAAAGCCATGACGGCACGGTCTACATTCATTTCACTTCTCCATTTTCCAGTTGCTTGGTAACTCCTCAGCCGCTTGCGGCGAGCTGATCGCGGGTCCATGCGACGATGTTTCCGGTGTTCATCGCGCCGGCCGTTTTTGCCACCAGCCTGCCGCCGCGGAACAACAGCAGGGCAGGAATGCCGGACACGCCGAACTCGGCGCTGGTGCGTTGCTCCTCGTCGGCGTTGAGCTTCAGCAGCCGGACCTCGGGCTCCAGCTCCGATGCCGCTCTCTCGAACATCGGCGCCATGGCGCGGCACGGACCGCACCACGCCGCCCAGACATCGACCAGCACCGCGATGTCATTGGCGCGGCGGTGCTTGTCGAAGCGGACACCGTCGACTGCGACGGGGTGGCCGTCGAACAGTTGCTTGTGACATGCGCCGCATCGGGCCTCGGTCGCCGGCTTGCTGTCCGGAACGCGATTGACCGCGCTGCAATGCGGACAGACGATGTTGCGTGTCGAGCTCATGGTTCGTTGCCTCGTGCTGCTCAGCCGGTCTTGATCTTGCGGATCCCGAGTTGCTCCATCACGAACCGTTCGTAGAACGGCTCGCTGTCACCGAGCCTGATCTTGCGCAGGAAGAATTTTTCGAATGCCACTTTCGCGTAATGCACCCAGCGCCCCTTGGCGGACCAGTTGACGTTTCGCGGCGGCATTTCCGGTTGCGCGATGAAGGCGACGCCGCTGTCGCCAAAATCGGCGAGGCAGACGGCGTTCCATGTCGCTTCGGCCTTCGGCTCGGCGCCCCTCAGCAGGTCGGCGATGTTGAGAGCGGTCGCTGTCACCATCGACTCGATCATGAAGCCGGTCTTGGGTACGCCCGTCGGCACCGGTGTCGCCGCAACCGGCGCAATCGCAACGCCGACGCCGACGCCGAAGATGTTCGGGAATGCGGGATTGCGCTGCTTCTTGTCGATGACGATGAAGCCGCGCGGATTGGTCAGGCCCTCGATGCCGCGCACGGCGGCCACGCCCCGGAAGGCCGGCAGCATCATCGAATAGTTGAAGGGCAGTTCGTGGGCCTTCGCGACCGCGCCTGATTCCGAGACTTCCTCGACCCGCATCTTGCCGGGTTCGACCGCGGTGACGCGCGCATTCGTGATCCATTTGATGTGGCGATCGCGCATCTCGCTTTCGAGCAGGCCCTTGGTGTCGCCGACTCCGTCGAGGCCGAGGTGACCGATGTAAGGCTCCGACGTCACGAAGGTCATCGGAACGCGGTCGCGGATACGGCGCCTTCGCAACTCGGTATCGAGGATGAAGGCGAACTCATAGGCCGGGCCGAAGCACGACGCGCCCTGCACCGCGCCGACGACGATCGGGCCGGGCGCCTCCACGAACCTTTCGAACGCCGCTTTTGCCCGGGTGGCGTGATCGACATGACAGATCGACTGGGTCTCGCCGTCGGGGCCGAGGCCCGGAATTTCATCGAAGGCGAGGTCCGGTCCGGTGGCGACGACGAGGTAGTCGTATGCGACCGAGGTGCCGTCTTCCAGTTCGATCCGGTTCTCGCGGGGCAGCACGCGGCGCGCTCCCTGCGCGAAGTAGCGGATGCCCTTGCGTTGCATCACGCCCTCGATATCGACTTCGATTTCCTGCTTTTCGCGCCAGCCGACCGCGACCCACGGATTGGAGGGAACGAAGTGATAGCGCGGCCCCTGGCCGATCACCGTCACCCGGTCCTCGCCCTTTCGCAGCTTCGGCAGGAGTTCATAGGCCATCAATGTTCCGCTAAGGCCTGCACCGAGTACGACGAGTTCCGCCATGACACTTCCTCCGTTTGCTTGTTTGCCTGACCGCGATTGAGCCCTGTTGCTGTGGAATGGACGACCCGCGGGCCGCTTTGTGATTGACTATATATTCGATATTGCGTATATACGCAAGCATGAAAATAGATAGCGAGCAAATGCAGTCTGCCGCCGACATCGCGAGTGATCTGCTCAAGGCCATGGCCAACCGCCACCGCCTGCTGATCCTGTGCCAGCTGATCGACGGCGAGCGTTCGGTCGGCGAACTCGCCGCGTTCCTTGGCCTGCGGGATTCCACGGTATCGCAGCATCTTGCGATCCTTCGTCGCGACGATCTGGTCGATGCGCGCCGCGACGGTCAGACCATCTGGTATTCGATCAGCAGCGAGCCGGCGCGTGATCTGGTCGAGGTGCTGTATCGCTCTTTCTGCAAGCCAGGTGCCGCTCGTTCAAAGCCTGCCACAGCGCGCCGCCACAAGAGTTGACCCACATCAACGGCAATTAATTTGCCGGCGCTCTAATTATCGAGATGGTTCGGAGTAGTTTCATGTTCTCCCTGTGCAAGAAGTCCTCGCTGCCCGCATTAGGCGCGCTTCTGCTCGCGGTCGCCGGCGTTCCGTCCACGCCGCTGCGCGCGGCAGAAGAGATCTTCGTGGTGACGTCGTCGGCGGTGCCCGACCAGAAAGCGGTGTTCGCGACCATCGAAAGCCGGCGCGTCGTCCCGGGACGCAGCCGGATCGGCGGCACCGTCGCCGCGATCGCGGTCAGGGAAGGCGACCATGTCGAACTCGGCCAGGTCATCGCCACGGTCGGCGACGACAAGCTCGCGCTGCAGATGAAATCGCTCGATGCGCAGATCGCCGGGCTCGAGGCCCAGATGGCGCAGGCGCAAACCGACCTGACGCGCGCCGAGGACCTGTTCCAGAAGGGAATCGCACCGAAGACACGGCTGGACGAGGCGCGCACGGCATCCAACGTCGCCGCCAATGCGATGCGCGCGCGCACCGCGGAACGTTCGGTGATCCAGCAGCAACTCACCGAGGGCAATGTATTGGCGCCGGCGGCCGGCCGCGTGCTCAAGGTCCCGCTCACCGCCGGGACCGTCGTGATGCCGGGTGATCCCGTGGCCCTGATTGCCGAGCAGAATTTCGTGGTCCGGCTCAAAGTGCCGGAGCGGCACGCCAAGTCGATGAAGGCGGGCGATCCGATCCGCATCGATGGGGACGATCGCGGGACGGCCGCGCCGCGCTTCGGCAAGATCAGCCTGGTCTATCCGCAGATCGAGGAGGGGCGCGTCGTTGCCGATGCCGTCGTCGAGGGGCTCGAAGACTACTTCGTCAACGAGCGTGTCCGGGTCTGGATTGCCGCCGGTGAGCGTCCCGCCCACGTGATACCTGCGCGGTTCATCACCACCCGGTTCGGCCTCGACTATGTCCGGGTCCGAACCGCCGGTAACGTCGATGTCGATGTTCCGGTTCAGCGCGGCCGGCCGGCGCCGCGGCCGAACATGCCGGATGGGATCGAAATCCTGTCCGGCCTGCAGAACTCCGACCGGTTGGTGCGGTCGTGAAGCTCGGATTTTCCGGTTGGTTGACCAAGACCACCATCCAGTCGCCGTTGACGCCGCTGTTTCTGCTGGCGGCGCTCGCCGCGGGGCTCGTCGCGCTGATCACCATCCCGCGCGAGGAGGAGCCGCAGATCAGCGTGCCGATGGTCGATATCACGGTGCGCGCCGACGGCCTGAAGGCGCCGGATGCCGTCGAACTCGTGACCAAGCCGCTGGAGACGATCGTCAAGGCGATCGACGGCGTCGAGCACACCTACAGCCAGACCCAGGACGACCGCGTCATGGTGACGGCGCGCTTCCTCGTCGGCACCAGGGCCGACGAAGCCATCCTGCGGGTCCATGAGAAGATCCGTGCCAACATCGATCGGATTCCCGTCGGCATCCCGGAGCCGCTGATCGTCGGCCGCGGCATCAACGATGTCGCGATCATGGTGGTGACGCTGTCGCCGAAGCCGGCGGCGGCCCAGCGCTACTCGGACAAGGACCTGTTCGACCTTGCGGAAAAACTTCGTTCCGAGTTGAGCAAGGTCGACAATGTCGGGTTGACCTACATCGTCGGCGGCGATGCGCAGCAGATCCGCGTCGAGCCCGACCCGGAAAAGCTCGCGCTCTACGGCGTCACGCTGCAGCAATTGCTCGCCAAGGTGCGCGACGCCAACCGCTCGTTCCAGGCTGGCCGGGTCCGTGACGCCGGGCAGACCCGCACGGTCGCCGCAGGGCAGACGTTGTCGGGCGTACCCGACATCGGGCTATTGCTGGTGACGACCCGCGACAATCGCCCGGTCTATGTGCGCGACGTCGCCCGGGTCGTGCTGGGGCCATCGCCGGTTGAACATCGCGTCTGGAACGTGTCCGAGCACGACAAGGGCTCCTGGAAAACGGCGCCTGCGATCAGCGTCGCGATCGCCAAGCGCGCCGGCGCCAATGCGGTCGTCGTGGCGGAAGATCTGCGCGCGCGGATCGCAGCGCTCGAGGGCCGGCTGATTCCGGCCGATGTCGCTGCGACCGTCACCCGCGACTATGGCGAGACCGCCAACGAGAAAGCCAACGAACTGCTGTTCCATCTCGGCCTCGCCACCGTCTCCATCGTGGTCCTGATCGCGTTCGCGATCGGCTGGCGCGAGGCCGTGGTGACGCTCGTGGTGATTCCCACGACGATCCTGCTGACGCTGTTTGCGGCCAATATCATGGGCTATACCATCAACCGCGTCAGCCTGTTCGCGCTGATCTTCTCGATCGGCATCCTGGTCGACGACGCGATCGTGGTGGTGGAGAACATCGCGCGGCATTGGGCGATGCGGGATGGCCGCCCGCGGCTGCAGGCCGCCATCGAGGCCGTCGCCGAGGTTGGCAATCCGACGATCCTGGCGACGCTGACCGTGATCGCGGCGCTGCTGCCGATGCTGTTCGTGTCGGGCCTGATGGGCCCCTACATGGCACCGATCCCGGCGAACGCCTCCGCTGCCATGCTGTTCTCGTTCTTTGTCGCGATGGTGATTGCCCCGTGGCTGATGCTGAAGCTGCACCGCGGCGGCGATGCGTCGCAGCCGCATGGGGCGGCGCATGACGAAGGCTGGCTCGGCCGGCTCTACCGCAAGGTCGCCGCCCCCGTCATTCGTACCCGCCGCTCGTCCTGGATATTCCTGATTTCCGTCGGTGTGGCGACCCTGCTGGTGATGGGCCTGTTCTATACCAGGAGCGTGACGGTGAAGCTGCTGCCGTTCGACAACAAATCGGAGATCGCGGTCGTCGCCGATCTGCCGGAAGGCGCGACGCTGGAGGATACCGAGCGGGTGCTGCTGGCTGCGGCCGAGATTGCCCGGCAATTGCCGGAGGTGACGTCGGTGCAGGTCCATGCCGGCACCGCGGCTCCGTTCAATTTCAACGGTCTGGTGCGGCACTATTATCTGCGCGCGTCCCCGGAACTGGGCGAACTGCAGGTCAATCTCGCCGCTCGCGGCGACCGTTCACGCGCCAGCCACGTCATTGCGCTCGAACTGCGGGAGAAGTTGAAGGCGCTGGCCACGCCCGAGGGGACGTCCATCAAGGTGGTGGAGGTGCCGCCCGGCCCACCCGTCATGGCGACCCTGCTTGCCGAGATCTACGGCCCGGATTCGGCGACCCGCCGCGCCGTCATGAACGAAACCAGGAAGATATTCGCGTCAGTACCCTTCATCGTCGACGTCGACGATTCGGTCGGGCAACCGCGGCCGCGGCTGCGGCTGTCGATCGACCAGGACCGGCTGGAATTCTTCGGCGTCGAGCAGAAGGACGTTTACGACACGATCGAGATGCTGTTCGGCGGATTGACCGTCGGCTATTCCCACCGCGGCGAGGATCGCAACCCGATCGCGATCACGGTCCGGCTGCCGAAGAGCGATCTCGCCTGGACGGAAGCGCTCAAATCGACCCCGGTTCCAGCCAACACGGTGCCGGGCGGCAAAACCGTGGTCGAGCTTGGCGAGGTGGTGCGGGCATCGACCGAGGCGGGTTCTCCGGTCATCTTCCGCCGCGACGGCCGTTTCGCCGATATGGTGATGGCCGAACTGGCGGGAAGCTACGAAGCCCCGATCTACGGCATGCTGGAGGTCGCCCGCCGTATCGACGCGCATCCATGGGGCGATCTGCCCAAGCCTGCCGTCAGCCTGCACGGCCAGCCCACGGACGAAACCAGGCCGACGCTGCTGTGGGACGGCGAATGGGAGATCACCTACGTCACGTTCCGCGACATGGGGGCGGCATTCGCGATCGCGATCGTCGGAATCTACATCCTGGTCGTCGCGCAGTTCGGCAGCTTCAAGCTGCCGCTCGTCATCCTGACGCCGATTCCCCTGACCCTGATCGGCATTCTGATCGGCCACTGGCTGTTTGCCGCGCCGTTCACCGCGACTTCCATGATCGGGTTCATCGCGCTCGCGGGCATCATCGTGCGCAACTCGATCCTTCTGGTGGACTTCATCCGCCACGCCGCCGTCGGCAACAGCCTGCGCGAACGACTGCTGGAGGCGGGAGCAGTGCGCTTCAAGCCCATCATCCTGACGGCGCTCGCCGCGATGATCGGGGCAGCCACGATCCTGCCGGACCCGATCTTTCAGGGGCTCGCCATCTCCCTGCTGTTCGGGCTCGCCTCGTCGACCTTGCTTACCGTGCTGGTGATTCCGGCAATCTATATCGCCCTTCGGGATGACCGGAGGCCAACGAAACTGGCAGATGGATAGGAATGCGACATGACAACATCGCGTGCAGCCCCGCAGATCAGGGCGTTCTTCGATCAGGCGACCAACACCATCAGCTATCTGGTGTCTGATCCGGCTACCCGCCGTGCCGCGGTCATCGACCCCGTGCTCGACTTCGATCAGCGCGACGGTACCGTCGACGTGCGTTCGGTGGAAGCCATTCTGGCTGCGGCGAACGAAGGCAAGCTTTCGATCGAGTGGGTCCTCGAGACCCACGCGCATGCCGACCATCTGTCGGGTGCGCCCTATATCAAGTCGAAGACCGGCGCGCGGATCGGCATCGGCGAGCATATCAAGGACGTGCAGAGAATCTTCCGCCCCGTGTTCAACGCCGAAGATCTGCGTACCGACGGCAGCGATTTCGACTGGCTGTTCGCGGACGGTGAAACCTTCAGCATCGGCGAACTCGTCGTCGAGGTGCTGCACACGCCGGGCCACACGCCGGCGGACATTTCGTACAAGATCGGCGATGCCGTGTTCGTCGGCGACACGCTGTTCATGCCCGACTACGGCACCGCGCGTGCCGACTTTCCGGGCGGTGACGCCCATCAGCTCTATCAATCGATCCAGCGGCTGCTGAAGCTGCCGGACGAAACGCGGCTGTTCATGTGCCACGACTACAAGGCGCCCGGACGTAACGAATACGCCTGGGAAACGACGGTGCGCGACGAGCGCGAACACAACGTCCATCTTCGCGGCGGCGTCACCGAAGACGCTTTCGTTGCGATGCGCCAGTCGCGCGATGCGACGCTGTCCGCGCCGACGCTGTTGCTGCCGTCAATTCAGGTGAACATCCGCGCCGGGCGCTTTCCCAAGGCGGAGAGCAATGGCGTGCATTATCTGCAGTTGCCGGTTCGCCCGCGGACCGGCGCCGAGACCGCGGTCATCTCCTGAGGCATTGCCTGGCGGTCCTAGCCGTTGTTCGGCAGCATCGCGTTGCTGGGCGTCCGGCGATCGGTGATCTGCAGGCCGAACAGGCTGCCGATCAGTTCGACGGCGACGCGCGCGGTGCGGCCGCGCTCGTCGAGAAACGGATTGAGCTCGACGATATCGACCGAGCGCACCAGGCCGGAATCGTGCAGCAGCTCCATGATCAGATGCGCTTCGCGATAGGTCGCGCCGCCCGGCACGGTGGTGCCGACGCCGGGCGCCACCGCTGGATCGAGGAAGTCGACGTCGAAGCTGACATGCAGCACGCCGTTCTGCGCCCGCACGCGCTCGATGACCTTGCGGATCAGCACCGCAACACCGAACTCGTCGATCGCGCGCATGTCGGCGATGGCAACGCGGCGCCCGAACACCAGCTTCTTCTCCTCCGGATCAATCGAGCGTATGCCGAACAGGTCGAGCCGCTCGGGGCCGATCGAGGCGCGCGGCTCCTTGCCGAGCAGCCGGTCGAGACCGGGCTCGCCGCACAGGAACGCCGCCGACATGCCGTGCATGTTGCCGGTCTCCGTGGTCTGCGGCGTGTTGTAGTCGGCATGGGCGTCGAGCCACAGCACGAACAGCGGCCGGCCTTTCTCGCGCCAGTAACGTGCGACGCCGTTCACCGAGCCCATCGACAGCGAGTGATCGCCGCCCATGAAGATCGGCAACGCGCCGGAACGCGCCAGCAGGAAGGAGCGCTTGCTGAGCGCGCGGATCCATCCCTTGATGTCGTCGTAATATTTGGCGTTGGCCGGCGGCGATCCCTCCGGGGTCTCGATGCTGGAGGGCGCCATGTCGCCATGGTCCTCGACGGTGAACCCGAGCTGGCCGAGGATGCGGCCGATCCCCGCGGTCCGAAGCGCCGCCGGTCCCATCAGCGTGCCGGGCTGGGAAGCGCCGATCTCGATGGGGATGCCGAGCAGGGCGATCTTCGGTCGGCTGGCATCGGGTTCGGGCATGCGGCGGAACCTTCAATGAAATCATAGGCGGCCACGGCGCAAGTGCGCCTTTGCCTACCCTACATGAGATTCGCGACGCGCTGACGTCCCTCACACCTTGAAATAGGCGATCTGAGTCGTGGTCGCGAGCAGGCGCCCCGCGGGCGACCACAATTCCCCGTGCTGGTCGCCATAGCTCCTGTGGAAAATCCTGGCGTCGGCAGTCGCCAGCACGCGGGTGATATCCTCGGCGGCGAGTTCTTCCGACGAGGTGTGGAAATAGGTCGTGATGGAGACCGTGCCGAACGGGATCAGTTCGCGTCGCGCCAGGAACACCCGGCCGAAGAAGGCATCCGACATCGACATCAGCGACAGCATGTCGATCCTGCGCGGCGTGTGGTCGGCGATCCACTGCTTGGAGTATGCGTCGAGCGGCTCCACCGCGGGCGAGCCGTAGAAACTCGGCTCACCCTCGACGAACCGGAAATCGTACTGGTGCGTCCACGTCATCGGCGTGCGCGGAAACGAACGGGCCTGCTCGAACGGGACGGCATCGGGAAAGGTGGCCTGCTGGTGCGACCAGGACGGGCGGCGCTCGGCGAACACGGCGGTTGCCAGTGTCGCGACGTCGCCGCCGTTCTGCGTCATCTCCACGGACCAGTGCTGGCTCGATCGGTTGGCCTTGACCAGCCGCACGTCGAGATCGAACGGGCCTTCCGCCACCGGCGCGCAGAAATTCACCGTGAGCGCCAGCGGATCGCCCGCCCGCTGCGGATGCTCGATCAGCGCCCGCAGGATGGTGGCGGCCGTGCAGCCGCCGAACGGGCCGACAAAGGCCCAGTAGTCCGGGCTGGTCTTGCCCTGCCAGCAGCTGTCGCCGGCAGTGACCTGGGTGGCGACGTCGAAGAGGTGAGGGGTTTGGGTGAGCATGAAGTTCTCCGGATACTGCCGTGGAGTATCACTGCTATCCCGTCGACTTCAATAACGCAGGACGTAAAGGCATCCGCCGTCATGGCCGGGCATAGCCGTCTGAAGGACGGCGTCGCTTCCGCTCGCCTATGCCCGGCCATCCACGACTTTCTCGCCCGGTCGAGCTGAAGACGTGGATGCCCGGCTCAAGGCCGAGGCATGACGACTGCTTGAGTCTTACCGTGTCGCCCCGCGCTGAACGCTTGGCACCGGTGCGGCGGCGCGTACCGGGACGTTCCAGATCTCCTCGGCATATTCGCGGATGGTGCGGTCGGAGGAGAACCACGGCATCCGCGCGACGTTGAGGATGGAGGCGCGGGACCAGGCCGGCACCACCTGCCAGCGGGCGTCGATGCCGCGCTGGGCGGCGTAGTAGGAATCGAAATCGGCAGAGACCATGTAGTGATCGAGGTAGCGCAGCGCGTGGCCGATCGAGGCGAAGCGGGCGGGATCGTCGGGCGAGAACGCGCCGCTCTCGATCGCGGTGATGGCCCGCGCCAGCCGCGGCGAGCGGCTGATCACGTCGGTCGCGTCGAGCCCCTGCTTGCGCCGGATCATGACGTCGCCGGCTTCCATGCCGAAGATGGCGATGTTCTCCACGCCGACATGGTCGCGAATCTCGATATTGGCGCCGTCGAGCGTGCCGATGGTGAGCGCGCCGTTGAGCGCCAGCTTCATGTTGCCGGTGCCTGAAGCCTCCATGCCGGCGGTCGAAATCTGCTCGGAGAGATCCGCGGCGGGAATGATCACTTCCGCAAGGCTGACATTGTAGTCGGCCATGAAGACGACCTTCAGCCTTCCCGCAACGTCAGGGTCGTTGTTGACCACCTCCGCGACGTCGTTGATCAGCTTGATGATCAGTTTTGCGTAGCGATAGCTGGCCGCCGCCTTGCCGGCGAAGATCTTGACCCGCGGCACCCAGCCGCGCTGCGGCTCGTCCTTGATGGCGTGGTACAGCGCGATCGTCTCGATGATGTTGAGCAGTTGCCGCTTGTACTCGTGGATGCGCTTGATCTGGACGTCGAACAGCGCCGACGGATCGACCTTGATGCCGAGGCGCTCGCCGATCAGCCGCGCCAGCGCCAGCTTGTTGTGGTGCTTGATGTCGCGGAAGCGCTGCTGGAAGGCCTGGTCGCTGGCGCGGGCCTCGATGCGGTCGAACAGCGAGAAATCGTCGAGCACGGCTTCGCCGCAAACCTCGCGCAGCAGGCCGGTCAGCCGCGGATTGGCGAGCATCAGCCAGCGGCGGAAGGTGATGCCGTTGGTCTTGTTGGTGATGCGGCCGGGATATAGATGGTTGAGATCGTGGAACACCGTCTCCTTCATCAGGTCGGAATGCATCGCCGACACGCCGTTGATGCGGTGGGAGCCGACAAAGGCGAGCTGTCCCATCCGCACCCGGCGGCCGCTCTTTTCGTCGATCAGCGATACCGAGGCGCGGAAATCGACGTCGCCCGGGCAGCGCTGGTCGGCCAGCGCGAGATGCGCGGCATTGATGCGGTAGATGATTTCGAGGTGCCGGGGCAGCAGCCGCTCGAACAATTCGACCGGCCAGGTTTCCAGTGCTTCCGGCAGCAGCGTGTGATTGGTGTAGGACAGCGTCGCCACCGTCAGCTTCCACGCTTCGTCCCAGCGGAAATTATGCAGGTCGACCAGGATGCGCATCAGCTCGGTGACGGCGAGGCTCGGATGGGTATCGTTGAGCTGCACCGCGACCTTGGAGGGCAGGTTGCGCAACTGTCCGTCGGAAGAAAGATGCCGCTTGATCAGGTCCTGCAGCGACGCCGAGACGAAGAAATATTCCTGCCGCAGCCGCAACTCGCGTCCCGCCGGGCTTTCGTCGTTCGGATAGAGGAATTTGCAGATCGATTCCGCGCGCGCTTCCTCGGCGACGGCGCCGAGATAGTCGCCGGTGTTGAAGACGTCGAGCCGCAGCGGATCGGGCGAGCGCGCCGACCATAGCCGCAGCGCGTTGACGTGATGGCCGCGCCAGCCGACGATCGGGGTGTCGTAGGCAACGGCCTGAACGGTTTCCGCCGGACGCCAGGTCGCGCGGTCGCGCCCGCGGTCGTCGACATGCTCGACATGGCCGCCGAAATGAATGTGGTAGATCACCTCCGCCCGCTGGAATTCCCAGGGGTTGCCGAAGCTCAGCCATTCGTCGGGATATTCCTGCTGCCAGCCCTGCGCGACGATCTGGCGGAACAGGCCGAAATCGTAGCGGATGCCGTAGCCGATGGCGGGGATGGCGAGCGTCGCCATGCTCTCCATGAAGCATGCCGCGAGCCGCCCCAGGCCGCCATTGCCGAGCGCCGCGTCCGGCTCGCATTTGCGCAGGTCGTCGAGCCCGACGCCGAGGTCGCCCAGCGCCGCCTCGAACACCGGCAGCAGGCCCATATTGTTCAGCGCGTCGGTGAACAGGCGGCCGATCAGGAATTCGAGCGAGAGGTAATAGACCCGCTTGCTGCCGGCATCGTAGCTCTCTTTCTCGGCGGTCAGCCAGCGGTGGACGATACGGTCGCGCAGCGCCAGCGCGGCGGCCTTGTACCAGTCCCGCCGGGTCGCCATGCCGGCATCCTTGCCGATCGCGAGCCGGAGCTTGGCGAGGATTGCGCCCTTGATCTCCGCCAGCGCCAGCTCGTCGATCGGCTGGCCCGGCGCCGGATAATTCCCTGGGATTTGTTCCTGCAATAATTCGATCCCTGCAGTTAAGACTTGAACCAAAGATACGCGCCTTGCGGCACGATCGAAACCGCTCGCAGCGAAGTTCTGCACTGCCCTGATATGATTTTATGCAAGGTCCGGGCCGATTTCGCGGCATCGGTGCGGCTGCTTTTGGTGAGTTTCCGTCGTCTCGGCCTTCGCCGGCCTTCGCCGGAACGACGTGTAGATTGTCATCGGAACGAATTAAGAACACTTTAGCAAGTGGTTGATATATCATTGTGATTCGATACTGCGTCGACACAACATCTATGGCCTGCCAGAGTTCGTGAGGACTAAATGTCCACCATCGCCTTCGATCAGTTCGCTCTCACCCGCATTGCCGATTTTGCGCGCTCGCTGTCGCGCCTGCACCAGGTCTCGCGCCGCCAGGTCGTCGACGACGACGCCATCGACCGCGAGTTCAACGCCGTCTGCATGTCGGTGTGGGGCTACACCACGGACGATTTCAGCGACGACCTGTTCTCGGACGAGGATCACGCCTTTCTCGATGCGCTGGACGAAGCGCATGCGCGGATCTTCGCGGCCGAGCAGGGCTACGACCTCGTCGACGACCAGGGCATGCTGACGGACTGGTGGGGCTATTGCTGGATGATACTGGCCGAGAAGCGCGGATTGCTGACGCCGGAAAACCGCGCTGCGGCGCGCGCGGCGATCGAGGAGAAGTATCTGGCGGCACCCAACGTGATCGGCGTCATCGTCGGTAGGTGACTTCCGTACCCCCGTCATTCCGGGTTCGATGCTTTGCATCGCCCCGGAATGACTGTCGAGATTTTAGTTCACTTCCGCCCGCTTCGCCGCTTTCGGCGTCGATGTCTTCGGTATGCTCGACGTCACCTCGCGCGCTTCCGGCGTCACGATCTCGCCGACCATTTCGGCGGTGACCGGCGCGACCTTCATTTCGCCGAGCCGCGCGCGGACATCGGCGGTGAGGCCGGGATAGGAGGCAACCGGGGTGAATTCGGCGGTGTGGCCCGCGCCCGGACGGGTGCCGGTATAGGCCACCAGTCCGTCCGTGGTGGCGACCACGTCGCCCGGGCGGAGCGAGGTGTCGAAGGTGAGATCGACCGGCGCCAGTCCGGTCGGGCTGCGGCCGTTGCAGGTGCAATCGGCTTTCAGCGCCTTGCGATAGGCATAGGCGTTCTCGCTGTCGGCATAGCGCTCACCGTTACCAGCGGTCGCGCCGTCGATGCTGCTGCCGTAAAACACCTTGGTGACGCTGGCCGGACAGAATGCCTGGCAGGTCTGGACCGTCGAGGCGTTGCCGCGCATGGTCAGCGGAAAATACTTGCCGTCGCAGCTTCGCACGCAGAACGCCGGCCCGGAACCGGCGACACGCTGTGCCGGGGCAGGGGTCGGTTGCTGCTGATTGAGGCCGAACGGATCGGCGAAGAAGTTGGCCTGCCGCGGCTGCTGCTTCTGGGCGCCGCCGAAGAAGAAGTCGAACAGGCCTTCGGCGGAAACGCTGCCGGGTGTGAGAATGAGGGAACCGGCCAGGGTAGCTGCGGCAACGAATGTCGCGCGGCGCCGCAGGCGCGAAAAAGGAAACTCGGTACGCAACGCTTACTCCACCCAACGCAACGATACGCGCTGAAGCGCTGGAGGCTTCAGCCGGGAGTAACCTTAACGCGCGATGGTAAACGAGCGGTTGAGCTTGTGCGAAGGTGGAAGAGAAATGCGGCTTGCCCTCACCCCAACCCTCTCCACGCAAGAGCGGGGCGAGGGAGAAGAAGGCGATCAGCCCTTCAGAAACTCGCTTGCCTTGTAAAGCGAGCGAAATTCCAGCCCGGCTTCCGCAAAAGTTTCGCTCGCGCCTTCTTCGCGGTCCACCATGGTGAGGACCAGAACGATCTCGCCACCGGCTTCGCGCACCGCTTCGACCGCCTTCAGCGCCGAGCCACCGGTCGTGGTGACGTCCTCGACGATCACGATGCGCTTGCCTTGCAGGCTCTCGCCCTTGGCGAGCCCTTCCACCGCGAGCCGGGCGCCGTGCTCCTTGGGCTTCTTGCGGACGAAAAACGCCGCGATCGGGTGGCCCTTGATCCATGACCACTGCGCGATCGCGCCCGCCAGCGGCACCGCGCCCATCTCAAGCCCGCCGATGAAATCGAGGTTGTCGTCCTTCAGCGCCTCATACGTCAGTTCGGCCAATAGCGTTGCCCCTTCGGGATCGAGCATGGTTGGCTTGAGGTTGAAGTAGAAGTCGCTCTTGCGGCCCGAAGCCAGCGTGATCTCGCCGCGGCCGAACGAGCGCTTGCGGATGATCTCGGCGAGGCGGGCGCGGGAGGCGGATTTGGACAAGGCGGTTTTTCCCAGTGCGGCGTTTGGGGCCGGCCGCAATCTATCGGCGGCTTCCGGCACATTCCAGCGCCGATCCATTGCCGTCAACAGGGCACGGTGTCTCGCCGGAACGCAGGGACGGCATTCGGAAAGGCCCGTTGTAAGACCCTTCGGTTCCGCGCTAGGGGAGGGTCAAAGCTTCTTTGGGGGAAACCGGAATGACCATCGAACTGCACACCTGGAACACGCCGAACGGCCGCAAAATCTCGGTTGCGCTGGAGGAAATGGGGCTGCCGTACAAGGTGATCCCGGTGAACATCAGCAAGGGCGAGCAGATGGCGCCCGCCTTTCTCAAGATCAGCCCGAACAACAAGATTCCCGCGATCGTCGATCCCGACGGCCCCGGCGGCAAGCCGGTCGGCATCTTCGAGTCCGGCGCGATCCTGCTTTACCTCGGCGAGAAGACCGGCAAGTTCCTGCCGAAGCCACTGGCGGAGCGCATCCCCGTCTATGAATGGCTGATGTGGCAGATGGGCGGTTTCGGGCCGATGCCGGGCCAGGTGCACCATTTCATCGCGCTGGAGAACGAAACCGACCGTGCTTATGGCCTGAAGCGCTACATGGCCGAAACCCGAAGGCTCTACGGCGTGCTGGACCGGCGGCTGGAAGGGCGCGAATTCGTCGCCGACGCCCTCTCGGTCGCAGACTTCGCCATCCTCGGCTGGGCCTGGCGCCACCCGCGCCACAAGGTCGAGCTGAAGGATTTTCCGAATGTCGAGCGCTGGTACAACGCGCTGATGGCCCGCCCCGCGACCAAGCGCGGCATGGAAGCGAAGCTGGATTGAGCTTGCTTCCTTCTCCCGCAAGGGGAGAAGGAAACAAGGCAGCGCTCAGTGCGCCTCGTCCCAATTGTTCGCGGCCCGCGCGTCGACCTGCAGCGGCAGCGACAGCGCCACTGCGGGGAACGGCGCGTCCTGCATGACGTGCTGCACCACCGGCAGCGTCGCCGCCACCTCGTTCTCGGGCACTTCGAAGATCAATTCGTCGTGCACCTGCAAGAGCATCTGCGCGGAAAGCTTCTTCTCCGCCAGAGCATCCTCCATCCGGATCATGGCGCGGCGGATGATGTCGGCGGCGGTGCCCTGCAGGCGCGCGTTGATCGATGCCCGCTCGTTGAAGGCGCGCACCGAGGCGTTGGAGGCCTTGATATCGGGGTAGTACATCTTGCGGCCGAACAGCGTGGTGACATAGCCGTTCTTGCGGCATGACTCCCTGGTCTCGTCCATGTAGGCGCGGATGCCGGGAAAGCGCTCGAAATACTTCTTGATGTAGGCCGAGGCCTCTTCGCGGGCGATGCCGAGCTGGTTGGCGAGCCCGAACGCCGAGATGCCGTAGATGATGCCGAAGTTGATCGCTTTCGCCCGGCGGCGGATCTCGCTCGGCATGTCCTTGATCGGCACGCCGAACATTTCGGATGCCGTCATGGCATGAATGTCGAGCCCGTCGCGGAACGCCTGCTTCAGCACCGGGATATCGGCGATCTCGGCGAGCAGCCGCAGCTCGATCTGCGAATAGTCCGCCGATACGAGTTTGTGCCCGGGTGTTGCGACAAAGGCGCGGCGGATCTTTCGGCCGTCCTCGGTGCGAACCGGAATGTTCTGCAGGTTCGGCTCGTTGGACGAAAGCCGCCCGGTGGTGGTCGCGGCCAGCGCGTAGGTCGTGTGCACGCGATGGGTCTGCGGATGGACATAGTTCGGCAGCGCGTCGGTGTAGGTCGATTTCAGCTTCGACACCTGCCGCCATTCCAGAATCTTCTTCGGGAATTCATGGCCCTGTTCGGCGAGTTCGTCGAGGATCTGCGCCGAGGTCGACCATGCGCCGGTCTTGGTCTTGGTGCCGCCGGGGATGCCCATCTTGCCGAACAGGATGTCGCCGATCTGCTTGGGGCTGCCGACATTGATCGGCTCGCCGGCGAGTTCCTGCAACTCGGCTTCGACGCGCGCCGCGGTCTGGGCGAAATCGCCGGAGAGCCGCGACAGCACCTGCCGGTCGATCGAGATGCCGCGCCGCTCCATCCGCGCCAGCACCGAGATCAGCGGTCGCTCCAGCGTTTCATAGACCACGGTCATCCGCTCGGCGACCAGGCGCGGCTTCAGCACACGCCACAGCCTCATGATGACGTCGGCGCTTTCAGCCGAATATTCGGCGGCCTTATCGATCGCGATCTGGTCGAACGTCAGCTTGTTCTTGCCGCTGCCGGTGAGCTCGCCATAGCTGATGACGGCGTGGCCCAGCCATCGCTCGGCCAGCGACTCCTGGCCGTGCGCATTACGGCCGGCATCGAGCGCATAGGACATCAGTTGCGCGTCGTCATGGTTGCGCAGCGTGATGCCGTGCTGCGCCAGCATCACGGCATTGAATTTGATGTTGAAGCCGATCTTGAGGATGCCCGCCGATTCCAGCACCGGCTTCAATGCCGCGAGCGCGTCGGCGGCCTTGATCTGGTCCGGGGCAAGGCCGGCATCGAACAGTCCGGTGCCGCCGCCGGATTGCTTGTGGGCGAGCGGGACGTAACAGGCATCGTTGGGCGCTAGTGCGAGTGCGATGCCGGATATTTCGGCCTGCATCGGATCGATCGAATCCGACATCGCCTCGATGACGAGATGGCCGGTATCGTGCACCCGCGCGATCCAGGCCTTGAGCTGATCGAGGCTGCCGATGGTCTGATATTTCTTGCGATCGAACGCGATCTTCCGGATGGCTTCCTCGCGTGCCGCGGCGAGCGAGACCGGCGTGCCCTTCGGGCTCGCGGCCTTGTCGTCCCTGGCTGCTCCCGGCTTTGCGGCCGGCGTCGCGGCGCCTGCAAAGAGATCGCCGGACGTGCCGTCAGATGCCCTGGCCGGTGCGGCAGACGACGTGTCCTTGGCGCCCGCGCTCTTGTTCGCCGCATCCGCTTCCACATCAGACGGATCGATGTGCGAATAGTCGGCGACGCGGCGGGTGAGGGTGGAGAATTCCATCGCCTTGAGGAAGGCGATCAGCTTGCGCGCATCGGGCTCGTGCACTGCAAGGTCGTCAAGCGGCACTTCGAGGTCGACCTTGTCGTCGAGCAGCACCAGTTGCCGCGAGATCCGCGCCTTCTCGGCGTTCTCGATCAGCGCCTCGCGCCGCTTCGGCTGCTTGATCTCAGTGGCGCGGAACAGCAATTGTTCGAGGTCGCCATATTCGACGATCAATTGTGCGGCGGTCTTGATGCCGATGCCGGGCACGCCGGGTACGTTGTCGGTGGAGTCGCCGGCCAGCGCCTGCACCTCGACCACCTTCTCCGGCGGCACGCCGAACTTCTCGATCACCTCCGGGATGCCGATACGGCGATCCTTCATGGTGTCGTACATCACGACCTTGTCGGTCACGAGTTGCATCAGGTCCTTGTCGGAGGACACGATGGTGGTGGTGGCGCCGCGTTCGCTGCCGAGCCGTGCATAGGTCGCGATCAGGTCGTCGGCCTCGAAGCCGGCCTGTTCCAGGCAGGGCAGGTCGAACGCGCGCACCGCCTCGCGGATCAGCGCGAATTGCGGGATCAAATCATCCGGCGCCGGCGGCCGGTGCGCCTTGTAATCGGGATAGAGCTTGTTGCGGAACGTGATCTCGGACTTGTCGAAGATGATCGCCAGATGCGTCGGCCGGTTGTCCTCGGGCATGTCGCGCAACAGCTTCCACAGCATGTTGCAAAAGCCGAGCACGGCGTTGACCTGCAGCCCGTCGGATTTGCGGTTCAGCGGCGGCAGCGCGTGATAGGCGCGGAAAATGTAGGAGGAGCCGTCGACCAGGAAGACGTGGTCGCCCTTGCCGGGGAGCTTGGCTGGCGCCTTCGCTTCAGCCTTGGCAGGGGCTTTGGCGGCAACGGGTTTCGCGGTGGCTTTGGGGGCTGATTTCGGCATGGCCGAAATTTAGGGATTTTTGCGCGGATTGACAGCCTTGAGGGGCAGTTTTTGAGCCCAATACACACCCGTCCTCATCCACACTCAGCCGTCATCACCCGCGGAGGCGGAGGCGGGTGATCCAGTACTCCGAGGCGGTCATGTTCAACCGAGGAAGCCGGGCGATGACAGATGGAACGCGGAAGATTACTCCGCCGCCTGCAATACCGGCGCCGGCTTCTTCGGCGCGATCCAGAACGCCTCGGGTCGCTCGAACAGGAAGTCGGCGCGCAGTGCCAGCGCCAGCCGCCAGATCACCACCGCGCCGGCGACGCCCGCAACGGTCACGATCAGCGAAACCGTGCCGATGTCGGCAATCATGCCGGTCTTTAGCAGCAGCGTTCGCGTCACCGCCATCGGCAGGAAGAAGGCGAGGTAGATGACGATGGAATGCTCGCCGCAATAGCGCAGGAAATTCAGCCACTGCATCCGCGCCAGCAGCGTGCCCATCACGATGATGGCACCGGCACCGGCGAAACCGAGCGCCAGCGAGACGAGCGGCCAATGGCTGTAGTCCAACACTACGAGGCCGCCATTGACGAGCGCCCACAGCGCCAATCCGATCAGCGCCAGCACGGGCTTCTCCCGTGAACGGTCCGACAGCGCGAACACGTAGGAGGCAAGCAAATAGCCCGAATAGAAATAAATGAAGCGCGCGCAGAATTCATCGATCACCGTCCAGCCGGTGGTGACATGCGCCATCTCCAGCGCGGCGGCTGCGAGCCAGACCGCCAGCGGCGGGAGGTTGCGTGACAGTTTTGTGATGACGAAGAAGATCGGCAGCAGATAAATGAACCACAGTGTGCCGAACGGCTCGATGAAGGATTCCAGGTACAGCAAGCCAACCTGACGCCAGCCATGTTCGGCGGCGAAGCCCGGTGCCTTGAAGCCGAACTGGATTGTCATCCACAGGACATAAAAATAGGCGAAGTGAACGACCTTGCGGTCGAGATAGGTGCGCCAGTCGCGGTCGATCACGACGGCGAGAAAAAGGCCTGAAATCAGGAAGAAGTCCGGCATCCGGAACGGCTGGGCGAACATGACGAAGGCGTGCATGAAACCGGTGTCGCCGGCCGCCTTTTCCACGCCCAGCACCGAATGCATCATCACCACCATGACGATGCAGATGCCCTTGGCGTAATCCACCCAGTCGATGCGGGTGGAACGCTCTGTGCCGGCGGATGTGCCGTTTAAGGTCATCGATGTGCCTCTTTGGTGCGACGTGGGCGTATCTTCGGCCCGATCTGTTGCTTTCTCCTTTATCCATACAAACAACATGCCGGGACTGAGCGCTTTTGCGGTTTCCCCTCTGGTAAAAAATGCTCTAAGACGCCAACAAAATCGGTATTGGCGTTAACCATCAGATACGGATCGTCGTTATGCGAATTACCATGATTGGCACCGGCTATGTCGGTTTGGTGTCCGGCGCCTGCTTTGCCGATTTCGGTCACCAGGTCACCTGTGTTGACAAGGATGCCGGCAAGATCGCCGCATTGTTGCGCGGCGAGATGCCGATTTTCGAGCCGGGGCTGGATGAGCTTGTTGCGTCCAACGTCAAGGCAAAGCGGCTGAGCTTCACCACCGACCTCGCCAAGCCGGTCGCCGAAGCCGATGCCGTGTTCATCGCGGTCGGCACGCCGTCGCGGCGCGGCGATGGCCACGCCGATCTGAGCTACGTCCATGCCGCTGCGCGCGAGATCGCCGCCGCACTTTCCGGGTTCACCGTGGTGGTCACCAAATCGACCGTGCCGGTCGGCACCGGCGACGAGGTCGAGCGGCTGATCCGCGAATCCAATCCGACGGCGGATGTGGTGGTCGCGTCCAATCCGGAATTCCTGCGCGAGGGCGCGGCGATCCGCGACTTCAAGTTCCCCGATCGCATCGTGGTCGGCACCTCGGACGAACGCAGCCGGAAAGTGCTCGGCGATATCTATCGGCCGTTGTCGCTCAACCAGGCGCCGCTGATGTACACGGCGCGTCGCACGGCCGAGCTGATCAAGTACGCGGCGAACGCGTTCCTCGCCACCAAGATCACCTTCATCAACGAAATCGCCGATCTTTCCGAAAAGGTCGGTGCCGACGTGCAGGAAGTCGCGCGCGGCATCGGGCTCGACAACCGCATCGGTACGAAGTTCCTGCATGCCGGGCCGGGCTTCGGCGGTTCCTGCTTCCCGAAGGACACCCGTGCGCTGGTCCAGACCGCACAGGATTATGACGTGCAACTGCGGATCGTCGAGGCGGTGCTTGGTGTCAACGACAACCGCAAGCGGGCGATGGCGCGCAAGGTTTCCAATGCGGTGGGCGGCAGCCTGCGCGGCAAGACCGTGGCCGTGCTCGGACTGACATTCAAGCCCGACACCGACGACATGCGCGAGGCGCCGTCGATCCCGCTCGTCACCGGCCTGCTCGACATGGGCGCAAAAGTGCGCGCGCACGATCCGGTCGGCATGGAGGCGGCGCGCAAGGAACTGCCTGATATCGAATATTGCGACGACCCCTACGAGTGCGTGAAGGGCGCCGATGCGCTGGTGATCGTGACCGAGTGGGTGCAATACCGCGCGCTCGATCTCGATCGCGTCAAGAACACGATGGCGCAGCCCGTCGTGGTCGACCTGCGCAACATCTACCGTGCCCAGGACATGGCGGCGCACGGCTTCACCTATGAGAGCGTGGGCCGGGCGTCAAACTCGGACATGTAAACGCAACTCAGGTTGTCATACCCCGCGCAGGCGGGGTATCCAGTAGTCCCGGTCTTCGTAACCGAACTGCCTGCGATTACTGGATCACCCGCCTTCGCGGGTGATGACGGATGAGAGCCTTTGCCACTTGTCTTCGATACACCTCTTCCGATCGACGTCGTGCTCGATGAACTTGGGCGCACGCTCGCGGCCAGCAATACCGCGGTACTTGTCGCGCCGCCCGGCGCCGGCAAGACCACGCGGGTGCCGCTGGCGCTGCTCGATGCGCCCTGGCTGAAGGGCCGCAAGATCATCATGCTGGAGCCGCGGCGGATCGCGGCGCGGGCCAGCGCCGAGCGGATGGCGCGAACGCTCGGCGAGCGCGCCGGGGAGACCGTCGGCTATCGCGTTCGCTTCGGCTCGAAAATATCGCGCGCGACGCGGATCGAGGTCGTCACCGAGGGAATTTTTTCGCGGCAGATTCTCGACGATCCCGAACTATCAGGCGTGGCCGCCGTGCTGTTCGACGAGTTTCACGAACGTTCGCTCGACGCTGATCTGGGGCTTGCACTGGCGCGCGATGCGCAGACCGGCTTGCGCGAGGACCTGCGCATTCTGGTGATGTCGGCAACGCTCGATGGCGCGCGGGTCGGCAAGTTGCTGGGCGATGCGCCGGTCGTTGCCAGCGAAGGCCGCGCCTTCCCGGTCGAGACGCGCTATCTCGGCCGCAAGGCCGATGCGCCGCTGGAACGGCAGATGGCGGATGCGATTGCGGCCGCGCTGCGCGCCGATCCCGGCTCGGTGCTGGCGTTTCTGCCGGGCGCCGCCGAAATCCGCCGGACCCAGAATTTCCTCGCTGAGCGAATTCATGATGCCAGCATCGAGATCGTGCCGCTGTTCGGCGCGCTCGATGCAAGCGTGCAGGATCGCGCCATCGCGCCGGCGCCGAAGGGGACCCGCAAGGTCGTGCTGGCAACCTCGATTGCCGAGACTTCGCTGACCATCGAGGGCGTGCGCATCGTCGTCGATTCCGGCATGGCGCGGGTGCCGCGCTATGAGCCTGATATAGGCCTGACCCGGCTGGAGACCGTCCGCGCCTCGCGCGCCGCAGTCGACCAGCGCCGCGGCCGCGCCGGCCGCACCGAGCCCGGCGTGTGCTACCGGCTATGGGACGAGCCGCAGACGGCATCGCTCGCCGCTTACACGCAGCCTGAAATTCTTTCGGCTGACCTGTCCTCGCTGGTGCTCGATCTCGCGCAATGGGGCGTTCGCGATCCCGCCACGCTGGCGTTTCTCGATCCGCCGCCGGCGCCGGCGCTGAAGGAAGCCAACAGTCTTCTCCACGAGCTCGGCGCGCTCGATTCCGACGGCCGGATCACGGCGGAAGGTGAGAGCCTGCGCGCTTTGGCGCTGCCCCCACGGCTGGCGCGCATGATCGTGGACTCGCATCGGCTGGGCGCCGGTGAAGAGGCCGCCGAGATCGCGGCCGTTCTGACCGAGCGCGGCCTCGGCGGCGACAGCGTCGATCTCGATCACAAGCTCGATCAGTTCCGCCGCGACCGCTCGCCGCGCGCGAGCAGTGCGCGCAGCCTGGCGCAGCGCTGGGCGCAGCAGGTCGCGGCAACCGAAGGACCGGCTGGCGCGGATGTATCGCCATCCACCGGCGTCATGCTGGCGCTGGCCTTCCCCGATCGCGTCGCGCGCAACCGCGGCAATGGCAGTTTCGTTCTCGCCAACGGTCGCGGCGCCGCCGTCGATCAGACCTCGTCGCTGGCGCGCGCACCCTATATCGCGGTCGCCGAGCTGACCGGCACTGCGGCGCAGGGACGAATCCTGCTGGCCGCACCGATCGCCCAGGCCGATATCGAACAGCGCTTCGCCGATCAGATCGAGAACAGCGAAGAAATTTCGTTCGATCGCGGCGCCATGGCGCTACGGGGGCGCCGCAGGAAAACCCTGCACGCGATCACGCTGTCGGAAGCGCCGATGGCGCTGTCGCCGTCGGCTGCGACCGCCAAGGTCTTTGCCGATGGACTGGTCGCCGCCGGGCTCGACAAGCTGCCATGGTCCAAATCGTCAAAGCAATGGCGCGACCGCGTCGCCTTCCTGCGCAAGGCCGAGGGCGATAGCTGGCCCGATCTGTCGGATGCGGCGCTCGCTGCCGAATCCGACAACTGGCTGGCGCCTGTTCTCTACGACAAGACCGCGCTGAAAGAACTTTCCTCCGGCGAACTCTCGGACGCAATGATGGCGCTGTTGCCGTGGGAATTGCGCGCACGGCTGGAGCGTGAGGCGCCGACACATTTCGAAGCGCCGACCGGCACCATGCTCGCGATCGATTATGAAGCCGGGCAGGGGCCGACCATCGCAGTCCGCCTGCAGGAATTGTTCGGGCTTAACACCCATCCCTCGATCGCCAGGGGCGCAGTGCCGCTGGTGCTGGAACTGCTGTCGCCGGCGCAGCGGCCGGTGCAGGTCACGCGCGATCTGCCGGGATTCTGGCGTGGCAGCTACGCAGCCGTCCGCTCCGACCTGCGCGGCCGCTACCCCCGGCATCCCTGGCCGGAAGACCCCGCCAGCGCGCTGCCGACCCGCCGGGTCAAGCCGCGCGGGACGTGAGGATCTCCGTTAACCCTTCGCTCATCCTATTCGTCGAAATGGGAGTTTCGGCTGTTTCCTGACCGTGTCTGTTAGGCACGGCTTGGCGGCTGGCGTGGTGATATCGGCGGTCTGGCAATCGAGTGTGGCGTATGCGTAACCTGATGATCCTTGCCGCCGTCCTGGTCGGCCTTGGCACCTACATGGCGCAGGTAGCGGACAAGATGCAGCCGGCGTCGGCATCCCCCGGCGTTCCGCCGAAGATGGCTTCCACGGAAACCGTCGCGTTGGCCTCTGGCCGCAGCCTCAACATTCCCCGCGACGCCCGCGGCCATTTCCAGACCGACGGCCGCATCGATGGTCAGCGCATCAATTTCATGGTCGACACCGGCGCTTCGGTGGTGGCGCTGAACGAGAAGTCGGCGGCACGGTTCGGCCTGCGTCCCTCGCGCAGCGACTACAATGCGACCGTCTCCACCGCCAACGGCACCATCAAGGCCGCGCGCACGCGGCTTGCTGTGATCGAACTCGGCGGCCTCGTGGTCCGAGATGTGGACGCGCTGGTCCTGCCGGACGCCGCGCTGTCGGAAAACCTGCTCGGCATGTCGTTCCTGTCGAAGCTGAAGCGCTTCGAGGTAGCCAACGGCAAGATGGTGCTCGAGCAGTAAAGCCCAGGTTTTGTGCCGCCAGCCTCTCCCAGCGGGGCGGACGACATGATATAGTACACGGCATGAACAGCTCCGAAGCCCTTCAGACCCTGCGACGCTCTGAACATGCCCTGCGCGGGCGTGGGATCAAGCATGCCGCCCTGTTCGGCTCGCTGGCTCGGGGTGACAACGGCTCGGATAGCGATATCGACATTATGGTCGAATTCGATCCAGATGCCCGCATTACGGCTTTCGATTACGTGGACATCAAGGAATACATTGCTGGGCTTTTTGATCAGCCCGTCGACGTTGTTAGTAGCGAGGGCTTCAAGCCCTATATCCGTCGGAACGCGATGGCTGACGCGATCTATGCATTCTGAGCAAACGGACATCGCCCTTCGCGATATCCTGCATCACATCGATTTGGCTACAGGCTTCATCGAGGGTTTTCACCGCGACTCCTTTAAGTCCGACACACGCACCGTCTATGCCGTTACCCGCTGTCTTGAGATCATATCCGAGGCGTCTCGACGCCTGCCGGATCAATTGAAGGCTCGCCACCCCACGATCTCGTGGAAGCAAATGGCGGGAGCCGGTAACGTTTACCGTCATGACTACGAGGATGTCGTCGCCCACATCGTCTGGGATACGGTTGAACGCTCTTTGCCCTCCCTGCGGATCGCCATCAACGAGGAAATTTCGCGCTACGAGGCGTAGATGGCGACGCTGCCTCCTTACCGTGATCGCCAAAACCCAATAGTTAACCACGATGAGACGCTAGTCTCGCCTTTCGCCGTGCCTGCGCATTCGCTAAGGCTGTGCGATCGTTTTTGCATTTTCACTACAAGGCCGCCTGATGTTCCCGAAGCCGAAACCCGCGATGGTTCCCAATACCTATGCCTTCGAATCCGGGCCGATGGTGAAGGCGACCGGCTTTCGCGAATACGATGCGCGCTGGCTGTTCGAGAAGGAAATCAACCTGATGGGCGTCCAGGCGCTGGGCATGGGCCTCGGCGCGCTGATCGCGGAACTCGGCGTCAAACAGGAGATCGTCACCGGCCACGATTTTCGCGGCTATTCGGCCTCGATCAAATACGCGCTGATCTCCGGCCTGATGGCGGCGGGCTGCAAGGTGCACGACATCGGCCTTGCCGTGACGCCGATGGCCTATTTCGCGCAGTTCGATCTCGACGTGCCCTGCGTCGCGATGGTGACCGCCTCGCATAACGACAACGGTTGGACCGGCGTCAAGATGGGCGCCAACCGTCCGCTCACCTTCGGTCCCGACGAAATGACGCGGCTGAAGGAAATCGTGCTCAACGCCGATTTCAACAACAAGCCCGGCGGCTCCTATCAATTCCACGAGAATTTCCCGGCGCGCTACATTGCCGATCTCACGAAGCGCCCCAAGCTCAAGCGCAAGCTGAAGGTGGTGGTCGCCTGCGGCAACGGCACAGCGGGTGCGTTCGCGCCGCAGGTGATGGAAGCGATCGGCTGCGAAGTGATCCCGCTCGACACCGAGCTCGATCACACCTTCCCGAAATACAATCCGAATCCCGAAGACATGGAGATGCTGCACGCGATCCGCGACGCCGTGCTCGAGCACAAGGCCGATGTAGGCCTTGGGTTTGACGGCGACGGCGACCGCTGCGGCGTGGTCGACAATACCGGCGAGGAAATCTTCGCCGACAAGGTCGGCGTCATGCTGGCGCGGGACATGTCTGCGATCCACAAGGACGCGCAATTCGTGGTCGACGTGAAGTCGACCGGACTGTTCGTGACCGATCCGATCTTGCAGAAGCAGGGCGCAAGGACCGCCTATTGGAAGACCGGCCATTCGTACATGAAGCGCCGCACCAACGAGATGGGCGCGCTGGCCGGTTTTGAGAAATCAGGTCACTTCTTCTTCAACAAGCCGTTCGGCCGCGGCTATGACGACGGTCTGGTCTCGGCGATTGCGATCTGCGAGATGCTCGATCGCGCGCGCGGAAAGTCGATGGCCGACCTGAAGGACGCGCTGCCGAAGACCTGGTCGTCGCCGACGATGTCGCCGCATTGCGCCGACGAAACCAAATACGGCGTTGCGGATGCCGTGGTGAAACACTTCGAGGCGTTGCAGAAGGAAGACGGCAAGGTTGCGGGCCAGAACATCCGCGATCTCGTCACCGTCAACGGCGTGCGCGTGACCGTCGAGGACGGCAGCTGGGGCCTGGTGCGGGCCTCATCCAACAAGCCGGAGTTGGTGGTGGTGGTCGAGAGCCCGGTTTCCGAACAGCGCATGCGCGACATGTTCGAGGCGATGGATTCCGTGCTGCGCACGCATCCGGAAGTCGGTGAGTACAATCAGAAGATCTGATCGGCGACAAAAGCTGCCCGTCATCCCCGCGAAGGCGGGGATGACAGCGTCTTCGTATTCTCACGCCGCGCGGATCGAACCCAGGAAGCTGTCGACGGCGCCCCTGAGCTGTTCGGATTGCGACGACAATCCATTGGCGGCGTTCAGCAGCTTTGAGGCCGCGGCGCCGGCTTCACCGGAGGCGCGCGCCACGCCGGTGATGTTGTCGCTGACCTCGCGGGTGCCGTTGGCGGCCTGCTGCACATTGCCGGAGATTTCGCTGGTGGCGGAGCCCTGCTGCTCGACGGCGGCTGCGATCGCGCCGGATATTTCGTTGATCTCGGCGATGGTGCCGCCGATCGCCTGGATCGCCGTGACGGCTTCGCCGGTGGCGGTCTGAATGTCCTGGATCTGCGCGGAAATTTCCTCGGTCGCCTTCGCGGTCTGATTGGCCAGCGCCTTCACTTCGCTCGCCACCACGGCAAAGCCGCGGCCGTGTTCGCCGGCCCGCGCCGCTTCGATCGTGGCGTTCAGCGCCAGCAGGTTGGTCTGGCTGGCGATGCTCTGGATCAGCGTCACCACTTCGCCGATCTTCTGGGTGCCGCTGGCGAGCCCCTCGACGACGGCATTGGTCCGGCGTGCTTCATTGGCGGCCTTGCCGGCGACTTCGGCGGAGCGCGTGGCCTGGTTGGCGATCGCGCTGATCGAGGCGGTCAGTTCCTCGGCTGCGGCTGCCACCGTGCCGACATTGACGGAGGCCTGCGTCGATGCGGCTGCGGCCGCTTCGGTTTGCCGCGCCGTTTCCTCACTGCTGCGGCTCATGGACGACGACATGCCCTGCATTTCGCCGGCGGCAACCGCGACGGCCTGCACGATGTGGCCGATCTTGCGTTCGAAATCGTCGGCCATGCTGCGCATCGCCGTGTCGGCCTCGAGCTTGACCCGTCGTTCGGCGTCGCTGCGCTCGGCATGGGCGCGGGCCTGGGCGGCGTTGGCCGCATCCGCTTCCGCGGTTTTTTCAGCCGTGGTCGCGAACAGCTGTTCGAGCTGGAAGGCGAGCCAGATCAGGACGCCGGCTTCCATGATCAGGATGACGGCGTGGAGAACGACGCGGCCGAGATCGGTGCCGCCCGGAAAGATCGCGGCAGGAACGATGAAGTTGAGAATCAGGTGATGCAGCGCGACCGCGACCGTGCCGGCGATGATCGGCCGCCAGTCGCAATAGGCGACGAGGCAGGCGAGAGTCGCGAAGAAGTACATATGCAGGTCGATCTGCCAGGGATGTCCGGACATCTGCGAGGCGAACACGGCCACGCCGCCCATTGCCGCGACGGAGACGATCAGGCGGGTCGACAGCCCGTTGCCAGCCGTGCGCCATGAGAACGTCGCGGCCGCGGCCAGCATTACGGTGAACAGGGTCGGGACCGTCCAATCGGCGCCGCGCAACATGCCGATGGCGGCGGCCACCGGGACGTGCAGCCAGAGCAGGACGATCAGCGTCTTGCTCGCGGTCTCGCGCAATGCCTCGAGTTCACGGTTGGCGGTCGTCATGCTCGAATCCCCTATATGACTTTCGTGAAACAGGCGGCGATCGCTTGTGGATCGACCGTGAACCAGGCCCCGGCCGCCTGCAGCCGTGACAATCCCTCATGGCCGTCCGGCCGCACCACCAGCAGCGATGGGACGGCGGTGACGCGGACGATGGCAGCGTTGGCTGAAGCGGCGGCGGAGAAGGCCTGCTGGGAGTCCCACCAGACCGGGAAGGCCACGGCCACAATCTCGGTGCCGGGACGGGCCTGAAAAGACAGCGCGGCGATGCCGACGAAGCTCACCGTCAGCAACAGCGCGGCGTTAAGCCAGGCCGGCCAGCGGCGGCTGATTGTGATGTCGGTCGGACCCATCCCTCACGTGTATGGGGATAGGGCTAATGTTCGGTAACGAAACGCGTCCGTAGAACTGCGGATTTTGCCTAGGCCGCCGGCACCGGCAGCGCGGTGACCGACTTGATCTTTTCCATCGCAAAGCGGGAGGTGACGTTCTTCAGGGGCACGGCGCTGATCAGCTTCTTGTAGAACACGTCGTAGCTGGCCATGTCGGCGACCACGACGCGGAGCATGTAATCGACGTCGCCGGCCATCCGGTAGAACTCCATCACCTCGGGCATGGCGCTGACGGCGCTGGCAAATGTCTTCAGCCAGGCCTCGGAATGGTCCGAGCTCTCGACCGAGACGAACACCGAAATGCCGAGCCCGATCTTGTTCTGGTCGACCAGTGCTACCCGGCGCAGGATGACGCCATCCGCCTCCAGCCGCTGGATGCGCTTCCAGCATGGCGTCGACGACAGTCCGACCCGGTCCCCGATCTCGGCGACCGAGAGGGAGGCGTCCTCCTGTAGCACGGTCAGGATCTTGCGATCGATGGCGTCGAGGCGGCGGTTGGCTTCGGGAAGCTGTACGGCTAGGTCAGACATGAGAAGAATGTTCCATACATAAGGTTTGATACCCTCATATATAGAAAATTCTTCTATAGCAAGCCTGCTTATTGACCTGCCGGGGCTCGGGCGGCCGCTTGGCCCTGGCGTAAAAGATCTTCAACTTCAGTACGTTGCGGGGCGGCGAAGGCGCCGCCGAAGCGGGTGCATTTCAACGCGGCAGCGGCGGAGGCGAATCGTAGCGCCTGTCGCAATTCCTGCTTCTCGGTGATGGCTAGCGCAAAGGCGCCGTGAAAGACGTCGCCGGCGCCGAGTGTGTCCACCGTGTGGACCGGGAAGGCCGGGGTCTCCTGGATGGCCCCGTTCTCGTCCAGCCAGATCGTGCCCCTCGGGCCCCTGGTGCCGGCCAGGAACGACGGCGTCAGCCTCGCGATTTTCTTCAGCGCCTGGGCATCGTCGGTCACATCGGCGGTCTCCTGCAGCGGTTCGCTGGAGAACACCAGGTGCGTCGAGGCGTTCAGCAGGCCCTCGCGCAGCGACATCGCGCGGTCGACATCGACGATGACAGGAATGCCGCGCCGGACGGCCTCGGCGCAGAGATCCGTGCAGAACTCAGCGCAGCGGCTTTCGGTGAGGATGGCGGAGCAATCGTCCAGCAGGGTGTCGAAGTCGGGCAATTTCACCTGCCACAGCTTCGGATCGCGGAAGGTGACGATGGTGCGCTCGCCGCTGGGATCGATCATGACAGCCGAGATCGGCGTCACCAGGCCGGGCATGTGAATGAGATGCTTGGTCTCGATGCCCTCGCGCGCCATCTGGTCGAAGATGAAGCGGCTGGATGTCTCCCCGGCGTCGCCCATCGGCCCGCAGATCGTGGCGCGGCCACCGAGCCGCACGATGCCGATCGCGCCATTGAGGGCGTTGCCGCCGCAGATTTCGTCGAAGGCGGTGGCGTTCTCCTTGGAGCCGCGGCCGGGAACAGCCGGCGTATGAAAGGTGAGGTCGCGCACCGGCATGCCGATGCACAGGATGCGCGGAGGCTTTTTCGGCGCCTTGTCCGGAAAATTCATGCGAGGACCCGTCATGTCCGTTTCAGTCCAAACTCAGTGGAGCAGGCAGGCGCAGGGTTCCGGCTATGCGCCGTTGTTGCCGCCGCCATGCAGCCATTGCCCGATCAGGTGATGCGCAATGGCAAAGGGATGCGCGGCGAACAGGCCGTCGGGATGCTGTCGCTTGTGCATGAGCGCGAGTTCGGCGCGATCGAACCAGCGCGCATCCTCGAGCTCGACGCGGTCGACGACGATGTCCTCGCTGATCGCGCGCGCCGTGCAGCCGATCATCAGCGACGACGGATAGGGCCAGGGCTGCGTCATGTAGTAGTTCACGTCGGTGACGCGGATGCCACTTTCCTCGAGAATCTCGCGGCGTACGGCGTCCTCGATGGTCTCGGCGGCTTCGACGAAGCCGGCGAGGCACGAATACATTCCGGGCATGAACTGCTTCTGGCGGCCGAGCAGCGCCTTGTCGCCGAGGCTGACGAACATGATCACGACCGGATCGGTGCGCGGAAAATGCTCGGCCTTGCAACTGCCGCATTCGCGCTTCCAGCCGCCTTCCCGCATGGAGGTCCGCGCGCCGCAATTGGCACAGAATTGGTGGCGCTGGTGCCAGCCCACCAGCGATTTCGCCATCGCGATCGCCGAAAGTTGTTCAAGCGGCAACACGCCCTGCATCGCCATGCCGCGCAGTTCCGTTACCGCGACGTCGCTGCGGCCGATCAATTTCTCGGTGGCGGCCGGCGCGATGCCCATGCCGAATATCGGCGCGCCGTCGCGCAGGCCCAAGAAGATCGTTCCGGGATTGGCGCCGTAGTCGAGCGCTTCCTTGATCGAGAGCAGCGCGCGGGGGCCGCTCTCTTCCTGTTTCATGACCAGCGAGTCGCGGTAGACCACATAGGCCCGCGCATTGCTCTGGCCTTCCAGCGCAAACAGCTTGTCGTCATTGGTGCGGAAATGCGCGGCCCGGTCGAGGGTATGGGTGACGAAAGCCGGCTTGCCTAATGGATATGCGTCGAATGCGGACATTTGTTTTTCTTCTCATCCCAACCAGATCTTGCGGCGAAGCGCGTTGATGAAATTCTGAACTTCCCCGGCGTCATGCGCCAGTGGCGGCATCACGCCCCAGACCGGCCGCGGCCAGGCCGCATCGCTGGTGCGGCGCGCGATGACATGAACATGGAGCTGCGGCACCACATTACCCAATGCCGCGATATTCAGCTTGTCGCATTGGGTGATCTCTTTCAAAGCCCGCGCAACCCGGGAGACTTCGGTCATCAACTGCGCCTGCGCGACCTCGTCGAGGTCGATGATCTCCACCGCGCCCTCCCGGCGCGGCACCAGCAGCAGCCACGGGTAATGCGCATCCTTGATGACCAGCACCCGGCACAGCGGCAGGTCGCCGATGTCGATGGTGTCCTTTTGGAGTTGGGAGTGTAGCGACCAGGTGTCAGAGGCCATGCCCGTTCCTTCGTCATGCCCGGGCTTGACCCGGGCATCCACGTCTTTTTTTTGCCTGCACCTGAACAAGCAAGACGTGGATGGCCGGGTCAAGCCCGGCCATGACGAAACGGGGGTAGTTCCTCACATGTCTCCCATCCAACGCCGCTTGCGTTCCGGCCCTTTTGGCCCCAAATAAGGATCGGGAGATTGGCGGTGGACGAGCCACTCGCCAACCGGGTCAGGTCCGGAAGGAAGCAGCCCTAACGAGGTCCGGATCGGGTCGCTCGTCAGTCTCCTACCTGTTTTTCGAGCGAAACGCGCATGGCGGCGGCTGGACCGAGCCATGCGTTCGATTTCGCTCCTGTCCGCAAGCCGGCCCCGAGAGACAAACCATTGCGGATCGACCGATGAGTGATGCTGGCGCTCCCCCCGACACGACAGCAGGCGATGGCCAGAGTGGCCAACAAGGCGGTTTTGCGCTCGGCGGTGAGCCGGGGGCAAAGCCGTACCGGGTGCTGGCGCGCAAATACCGCCCCTCCAGCTTCGACGATCTGATCGGCCAGGAGGCCATGGTCCGGACCGTTTCGAATGCGTTCGAAACCGGGCGAATTCCGCAGGCCTGGATCCTGACCGGCGTCCGCGGGGTCGGCAAAACCACTACCGCGCGAATTCTCGCCCGTGCGCTCAACTACGAGAAGCCGGATGGTTCGGTGAAAGGGCCGACCATCCACATGCCTGATCTCGGCGTGCACTGCCAGGCGATCATGGAAAGCCGGCACATGGACATCCTCGAGATGGACGCTGCTTCCCATACCGGCGTCGACGACGTCCGCCAGATCAATGACAGCGTGCGCTATGCGCCGGCCAGCGCCCGCTACAAGGTCTACATCATCGACGAAGTCCACATGCTGTCGACGGCGGCCTTCAACGCCTTCCTGAAGACGCTGGAAGAACCGCCCGAGCACGCCAAATTCGTGTTCGCCACCACCGAAATCCGCAAGGTTCCTGTCACGGTGCTGTCGCGCTGCCAGCGCTTTGATCTCCGCCGGGTCGAGGCTGATGTGCTGATGGGGCATTTGTCCAACATCGCGAAAAAGGAAGGCGTCGAGGTCGAACCCGAAGCGCTCGGCATCATCGCGCGCGCCGCCGAGGGCTCGGTGCGCGATTCGCTGTCGCTGTTCGATCAGGCGATTGCGCATGCGGCCGGCCTCGTGCGCGCCGATGCGGTGCGGCAGATGCTGGGTCTCGCCGACCGCACCCGCGTGATCGATCTGTTCGAGCATCTGGCGCGCGGCGATATCGCCAGCGCGTTCGTCGAATTCCGCGCCCAATATGATGTCGGCGCCGATCCGGTCGTGGTGCTGTCAGACCTGGCCGAATTCGTCAATTTCGTCACCCGCGTGAAGATCGTCCCGGCCACCGCCGACAATGTCGCGTTCGGCGAGACCGAGCGCGTCCGCGCCCGCGAATTTGCTGCCAAGCTCTCGATGCGGGTGCTGTCGCGGATGTGGCAGATGCTGCTCAAGGGCATCGCGGAAGTTCAGACCGCGACGCGGCCGGCGGCGGCAGCCGAAATGGTGCTGGTGCGGATCGCCTATGTCGCCGACCTGCCGACGCCGGACGAGGCGATCCGGATGCTCGACCAGAACGGCGGCAGTTCTCCGGTTGCTTCCGTCAGCGCGGCCCCCCCGCGGCCCGCGTCGGGGCCTTCCGCGTCTTCGTCTTCGATGCCCTCGTCGCCGATGCGCGCGCCCACGTCGCCGCGGTCCGGCGCGGAAGCGTCCGCGCGCCCGCAAATGGCCGCGCCGTCCGCCGAGACCCAGTCGACGCCGGTGCTCCGCATCACCAGTTTTCCGCAACTCGTCGCCATTGCCGGCGAGAAACGCGATGTCCTGACCAAGGCGGCGCTGGAATCCGACATGCGGCTGGTCCGGATCGAGGACGGCCGCCTCGAAGTGGCGCTGGAGCGCAGCGCTGCGCGCGGTATGGTCGGCGACCTCGCACGCAAGCTGGAACTATGGACCGGGCGGCGCTGGACCGTGATCGTCTCCAACGAGGCCGGCCAGCCCACCCTGCGGGCGCAGAACGAGCAGGCGAAGAACGAGCACGCACGGGCGGCGGAGGCCGATCCGCGCGTGCAGGAAGTATTGGCGCGGTTTCCCGGCGCCAAGGTCGTCGAGGTGCGCCGGCTTGCCGCCGAGACGCCGGAATCCGATATTAGTGAAGATCCGGCCGAGAGTTCGGATAGCGACGACGACTAGAGCGTTTTCCAGCGAAGTGGACACCGGTTCGCGTGAAGAAAACGCGTCAAAACAAGAATCTAGAGCCCCGTTCCGATTAAATCGGAACGGAAAAGGCTCTGGAGCGATTTTCAGAGGACGCACGAATGGCTGATTTTCTCGGCATGATGAAGCAGGCGGCGCAGCTGCAGTCCAAGATGCAGGCGATGCAGGAAGAACTCGGCAATGTCGAGGTCGAGGGCATTTCCGGCGGCGGACTGGTGGCCGTGCGCATGACCGCCAAGATGGAAGTGAAGGGCGTGAAGATCGATCCGTCGCTGATGAAGGCCGAGGAGCGCGAGGTGCTCGAAGACCTTCTGGTCACCGCGCACAACGACGCGCGGCGCAAGGCGGAACAGGCGATGCAGGAAAAGATGCAGGCGCTGACCGGCGGGCTTGGCCTGCCGCCCGGGCTTGGTCTCGGCTGAAATGGCTGCCAGCGTTGCCGGCCCCGAAATCGAACGCCTGATCCAGTTGCTGGCGCGGCTGCCCGGCCTTGGACCGCGCTCGGCGCGGCGCGCGGCGCTGCATCTGATCAAGAAGCGCGAAGCGCTGATGACGCCGCTTGCCGGCGCGCTGCAGGTGGCGATCGACAAAATCCAGGTTTGCAAGACCTGCGGCAATATCGATACGGCAAACCCCTGCACGGTGTGCACCGACCCGCGGCGCGATCCGTCGACCATCGTCGTCGTCGCCGACGTCGCCGATCTCTGGGCGCTGGAACGTGCGAACGCGACCAACGGCCGCTATCACGTGCTCGGCGCCACATTGTCGCCGCTCGACGGCGTCGGCCCGCAGGATCTCACCATCGACGCGCTGGTGGCGCGCGCGCATGAGCCGCAAGTCAGCGAGATCGTGCTGGCGCTGAACGCGACGGTCGATGGCCAGACCACCGCGCACTACATCACCGATCTCCTGCAGGACGCCAACGTCAAGGTCACCCGGCTCGCGCATGGCGTGCCCGTCGGCGGCGAGCTTGATTACCTCGACGAAGGTACGCTATCGGCTGCCATGCGGCAGCGAACGCTGTTCTGAAACGTTTTCAAGCGAAGTGGAAACCGGTTCGCGTAAAGAAAACGTGTCAAAACAAAGAATCCAACACAAACGGAACCGACTCATGACGAAACGACGATTCGCCATACGCTCCCGCTTTGCTGTCATCATGGCAGTGGCCTTGATCGCGCCTTCGGCGTGGGCGCAGCAGGCCGAGCCCGCATCGAAGCCCGGCAAGCCGATCAAGGCCGGCGAAATTCTGTCGGGGGAACTCAACGCCATGAAGGGCAAGAAGGGCAAGCGCGCCGCGACCTACCAGATCACCAGCGAGCCGCGCCGCCTGCCGGCGCCGAGCGGGCTCTGCAATCTGGAAACCGGACCCGAGACGTTCCAACTCGTCACCTCGAGCGACGCCCAGGCCGCGCAGTTGAAGAATTTCATCGGCAAGGAAATTTCCGTGAAGGTCGATGAAGTCGCCTGCGCGCAGGATGCCGGGCAGATGAGCGAAGCGGTGGTCACCAAGTGGAGCATGGTGACGAAGCATTGAGGCCGTCACACGGAAGGCGTCATCGCCCGGCCATGTGCGCAATTGCGCACTAGGACCGGGCGACCCAGTAAGCCGCGCTCCCTCGATTCTATCGCAACTGCTCTGGGATACTGGGTCCCCCGCCTTCGCGGGGGACGACAACAGAACTAAACCTTCACTGGCCCGACCGTCTCGAAGTGTCCGCGCCGCTGCAGCCAGGCCAGCAGGATCAGGCTCGGCACGGCGACCACGACTGAGATGATGAAGAAGAGCGGCCAGCCGGTTACTTCCGCCACATACCCCGCGCCGGAAGAAAGGTAGGTGCGTCCGACGGCGGCGAGTGCGGTGAGCAGCGCATATTGCGTCGCCGTGTGCAGCGGGTTCTGGCACAACGCCGATAGATAGGCGACGAAGATCACGGTGCCGATCGCGCCGGTGAAATTCTCCGCCGTGATGGCGACGGCCAAAGCCCATTGATTGACGCCGACAAGGGCGAGCCAGGCAAACACCAGGTTAGAGATCGCCTGCAGCATCCCACCGATCCAGAGGCTTGCGACCAGCGAATAGCGTCGCGCCAGGTAGCCGCCGGCAAAACCGCCGACCAGCGTCGCGATCAGGCCGACGCCCTTGACGATGGCGGCATAGTCGTTGCGGGTGAAGCCGAGGTCGATAACGAACGGCGCGGTCATGGTGCCGGAAAACGCGTCGGTGAACTTGAACAGCACCACGAAGGCCAGCACCGTTAAGGCATATTTGCGCGAAAGAAACTCCGAGAACGCGCCGACCGCCGCATGCATGACGCGGGATAGCGCGGCCTCGCCGCGGGTCTCGGCCTCCGCGCGCACCGATTGCTCCGGCTCGGTGGCAACCAGCGCCGTGATGGTGCCAATCAGCACCAGGGCGGCCATGGCAACATAGCCCCACATCCACGCCGCGTGACGTCCGATGCCGGTGCTCTCAAACGCGCTGACCAGGAACAGCACGCCGGCAGTCGAGATCAGCATACCGATCCGGTAGGCCGCTACATAGGACGCCATTCCGGCGGCCTGTTCGCTCTCGGGCAGGCTTTCGACGCGAAACGCGTCGACCACGATGTCCTGGGTCGACGACATGGTGGCGACCAATAGCGCGCCGAGCGCCACGAACAGCGGCGAGCGCGCGGGATCGGTCAGCGCCAGCAGCAGGATCGCGCCGATCAGCAGCAGTTGCGAGAACACCAGCCAGCCGCGCCTGCGGCCGAACGCGCGCGTGAAGATCGGAACATGCAGCGCGTCGACCAGCGGCGCCCAGATGAATTTCAGCGTGTATGGCGTGCCGACCAGCGCGAATAGCCCGATCGTGCCCAGATCGACGCCGGATTCGCGCATCCATACCAATAGCGTCGATCCCGACAGCGCCAGCGGCAGCCCGGAGGAAAATCCGAGCATCAGCACGATCAGCACGCGCGGCTGCAGATAAACGGCGAGGCTCTCGCGCCAGGTGGGAGTAGGGGCGGATGCCGGGGGTGTGGTATCACGTGCGGTCATGCGAGGGTGTTAGCAGATTTCGGTAGCCACACGAAAACTGTCATCGTCCGCGAAGGCGGACGATCCAGTGTTCCGAGAAGCCAGTTGTTAGCAGTGACGGTCTCGGAATACTGGATACCCGCCTTCGCGGGTATGACGACGAGAGATTGACATTCAAGCGCCAGCAATTCCCGGATAGAGGTCGTCCCAGTTGGGATTAGGCTCTTCAATCAGTCGGATTTTCCAGGCTCGATTCCATTTCTTCAGCCGCTTCTCGCGACTTATTGCGTTCTCAATGTCATCGAACTGTTCGAAATAGACCAATTTGTGGACGCCATACTTCTTTGTGAACCCCTTCGTCAATTCGAGCCGATGCTCATCGACGCGGCGGACCAGATCATTTGTCACGCCGATGTATAGCGTGCCGCCGATGCGGCTGGCGAGGATGTAGACGTAGTAGCTGCGTGCCCCCATCTGGCGCCTCTGGGTACTGGGTCGCCCGGTCAAGCCGGGCGATGACAGTGGAGTGTGTAGTTTCGCAATAACAAATCTACTCCCCCGCCTGCAGCTTGCGCGGCACGGGGAACAGTTCCGGCGTTCCGTTCTTGACGACGCGCGCGGGCTCGGCGGGCGCGTCGGTCTTGCTGAAATCGAGTTCCTCGATCCGCCCGGCGCGCTTTTCGATCTTGTCGGCGGAGATCAGGATCTGGCGGACGTCCTCGTTGACGTCGCCAAAGTGCTTTTGCAGCTTCAGCACGCGGTCGCGCAGGCGCCCGAGATCGTCGCCGAGATTGAGCACTTCGGTGCGGATCTGGTCGGCGGCATCGCGCATCCGTGCGTCTTTCAAAATCTGCTGCATCACCTGGATCGCCAGCATCAAGAGCGAGGGCGACACCAGCACGACGCGGGCGCGGTAGGCCTTCTGAATCACGTCGTCGAATCCGTCGTGAATTTCCGCGTAGACCGACTCCGAGGGCACGAACATCAGCGCCGTGTCCTGGGTCTCGCCGGTGATGAGATATTTCTCGGCGATATCGCTGACGTGCTTCATTACGTCGTTGCGCAGGCGCTGGCTGGCGAATTTACGCTCCTCGTCGCTGCGTGCATCATGCAGCGCGGTCATCGCCTCCAGCGGGAATTTTGCGTCGATGCAGAGCGGACGCTGGTCGGGCAGGAACACCACACAGTCCGGGCGCTTGCCGGACGAGAGCGTGTACTGGAACTCGTAGGAGCCCTGCGGCATGCCGTCCTGCACGATCGCTTCCATCCGCGCCTGGCCGAAAGCGCCGCGCGACTGCTTGTTGGCGAGCACGTCGCGCAGCGTGGTCACTTGCGACGTCAGGTCGGTGAGGTTCTTGTGCGCGTTGTCGATGATGCCGAGCCGCTCATGCAGCACGCGCAGCGAATCCATGGTGTGGCGCGTGGTCGCTTCCATCGACTGGCCGACGCGGTGGGTCACCGAATCCAGCCGCTCGTTGACCGCGCGAGTCATCTCGGACTGGCGGCCCACCAGCGCCTGCGCCATCGCGTCGACCCGGCCCGTCGATTCGCTCTGCGCCCGCAGCATTTCGCTCAGGCGTTCCTCCAACTCGTCGGCACGGATCGCCTGTGCCATCGCCAGTTCGGCGCCGCGGCGGCCAGCGCGGGCGATGACCATGGCGATGACCAGGAGCAGCACCAGCGCGAGTGCGCCGAAGCCGATCAGCAGTTCGCGGAGGTGGATCGGCAGGTCGCCGACGATGAAAAGAATTTCGTTCATCCGGCTATGTAGCCCGATTCGCGGGCTTTCGCGAACGAAGAGGGAACATTTATGGTAAATGACCGGTAAATTTTCGTAGTTAACGATGCCTTAAAAATCATGGTTAACGCTGGCTTAATGGGTTCCTCCGCGCATTGACCGCGGCAAACCGGCAGCTTAAATCGCGCGCTATGGCCCTCAGAGAAATCATCATCCTGCCGGACAAGCAGTTGCGGCTCGTCTCCAAACCCGTCGAAAAGGTGACGACGGAGATCCGCAAGCTCGCCGACGACATGTTCGAGACCATGTACGACGCGCCCGGCATCGGGCTGGCGGCGATCCAGGTCGCGCAGCCGTTGCGGCTGATCACCATGGATCTGGCCAAGAAGAGCGAGGACGGCGAAACCAGGCCGCAGCCACGGGTCTTCATCAATCCGGAGATCATATCTTCCTCGGACGCGTTGTCGGTCTACGAGGAGGGCTGTCTCTCGATCCCCGAATATTACGAGGAGGTCGAACGCCCGGCGCAGGTTCGAATCCGCTATACCGATCTCGACGGCAAGGTGCACGAGGAAGACGCCGACGGCCTGTTCGCCACCTGCATCCAGCACGAGATCGATCATCTCAACGGCGTGCTGTTCGTTGACTATCTGTCGAAGCTGAAGCGCGACCGCGTGATGAAGAAGTTTACCAAGATCGCGAAGCGCGCGACGGAGTAAACTGAAATCGGTCCGGGATTTTCCGCCTCATGTCCCTTCGCTTGATCTTCATGGGCACGCCCGACTTCGCGGTGCCGACGCTGCTGGAACTGGTGGCCCACGGCCACGAGGTCGTGGCGGTCTACACCCGCGCGCCGAAGCCGGCCGGGCGCGGCATGAAGCTGCAGCCGACCCCGGTCGAGCAGGAGGCGCGGCGGCTCGGCATTTCCGTGCTGACGCCGAGAACGTTGAAAACACCCGAAGCGCTGGACGAATTCCGTGCACACGATGCGGATGCGGCCGTCGTCGTCGCCTACGGCATGATCCTGCCGCAGGCCATTCTCGATTCGCCGAAGCTCGGCTGTTTCAACCTGCACGGCTCGCTGCTGCCGCGCTGGCGGGGCGCTGCGCCGATCAACCGCGCCATCATGGCCGGCGACGCCGAAAGCGGCGTGATGGTGATGAAGATGGACGTCGGCCTCGACACCGGCGACGTCGCGATGGCGGAGCGGCTGAAGATCACGGACACCATGACAGCGGCCGACCTGCATGATGCGCTGGCGCCGCTCGGTGCCGACCTGATGGTGCGCGCGATGGGCGCGCTGGAGCGCGGCGGGCTGCAGCTCCGGAAGCAGAGCGAAGACGGCATCACCTACGCCGCCAAGATCGAAAAGGCCGAGGCGCGGATCGACTGGACGCGGCCTGCGCGCGAGGTGCTGCGGCATATTCACGGGCTGTCGCCATTTCCCGGTGCTTGGTGCGAACTGGCGACCGATGGCGAGCCGGCGCGCATCAAGATCCTGCGCTGCGAACCGGCAAACGGTTCCGGCGCGCCCGGCGCGGTGCTCGACGATCGCCTGACGATCGCCTGTGGCGACGGCGCGATCCGCATTCTCGAACTGCAGCGCGCCGGCAAGGCGCCGATGAAGGCCGCGGATTTCCTGCGCGGCACGCCGCTGAAGGCCGGTGCGTGCCTTACTTGACACTGTCATACCCCGCGAAGGCGGGGTATCCAGTACGCCGCGGCCTTTGAGATTCAACCGAGACGTCACGGCGTACTGGATCGTCCGCCTGCGCGGACGATGACACCGAGTGAAAATGCCCCGCTACAAGCTCATCATCGAATATGACGGCACGCCGTTTTCCGGCTGGCAGATCCAGGACAATGCGCCGACCGTGCAGGGCGCGCTGGAAACGGCCGTCAAGGCGATCTGCGGCGAGAATGTGCGCGTGCACGGCTCGGGCCGCACCGATGCCGGCGTGCATGCGCTGGCGCAGGTCGCGCATTGCGACATACAGAAACCGTTTCCGCCGGGGCGCCTGCGCGACGGGCTGAATGCGCATCTGCGGCCGCATCCGATCGGCGTGCTCTCGGCCGAGATCGTCGCCGATGATTTCGAGGCGCGCTTTTCGGCGACGCGGCGCCACTACCGCTACCGCATCACCAACCACCGCGCCAACCTCGCACTTGACATCGGTAGGACGTGGCGCGTGCCGCGCCATCTCGATACGGACGCGATGGATGCCGCCGCCAAACGGCTGCTCGGCAAGCACGATTTCACGACGTTCCGCGATACCGAGTGCCAGGCAAAGTCGCCGGAGAAGACGCTCGATCAACTCGACGTCGTCAGGGCGGGCGGCGAGGTTTCGATCCTCACATCCGCGCGCTCGTTCATGCACAGCCAGGTGCGCTCGATGGTGGGCTCGCTGGTATGGGTCGGTGAAGGCCGCTGGAGCGCGGACGATCTCGCAGGCGCCTTGGCCGCCCGCAACCGCGCCGCCTGCGGCCCCGTCGCGCCGCCGGAGGGTCTGTATCTGGTGCGGGTGGATTATTAGCGGCCCCAATCCCTACTGTGCATGGGGTTGTTTTCGATGTTTTGTCCCCAGCGGCTGTATCACGCAAAATACCGGTTCAGCACGCCGCGATAGATCTTCGTCAGCTTCTCCAGGTCGGACACCGGCGTGCGTTCGTCGACCTGGTGCATGGTCTGGCCGACCAGGCCGAACTCGATCACCGGGCAATAGCTCGAGATGAAGCGCGCATCCGAGGTGCCGCCTGACGTCGAGAGCTCGGGCTTGCGGCCGGTGACTTCCTCGATCGCGCTGACGGCGAGCTCGGTGAACGCGCCGGGTTTCGTCACGAACACGTTGGAGTTGGAATATTCCCACACGATGCGGGCGCGGATGCGGTTGCCGCAGGCCTTTGCCAGCCGCTCCTCGACCAGCGCGCGCAGCGTCTCTTGCGTGTGGTTGTCGTTGAAGCGGATGTTGAACTTCGCCCGCGCCTGGCCGGGGATCACGTTGCTGGCGGTGTTGCCGACGTCGACCGAGGTGAATTCCAGGTTCGACGCCTGGAATTGCGCGCTGCCGTGATCGAGCGGCTCGTCGGAGAGCGCCACGATCAGCCGCGAAATATCAGGCACCGGGTTGGCCGCGCGATGCGGATAGGCGACGTGGCCCTGCACGCCGTCGACATGGAGCGTGCCGGACTGCGAACCGCGGCGGCCGATCTTGATGCAGTCGCCCAGCACTTCGACATTGGACGGTTCGCCGAGCACGCAATGATCGAATTTCTCGCCGCGCTCGGCGCACCACTTCAGCAATTTGATGGTGCCGTTGACGGATATGTCTTCTTCATCCCCGGTGATCAGGAACGAGATCGAACCTTTGGACTTGCCGGCATTGTCCGCGAGATATTGCAGCACGGCCGCCACGCTGCAGGCAATGCCGCCCTTCATGTCGACCGCGCCGCGGCCATAGAGGAAGCCGTCCTTCACCTCGCCGGAGAACGCGCCGTGGCTCCATGCCGCTTCGTCGCCGGCCGGCACCACGTCGGTATGTCCGGCAAAGGTGATGTGCGGCGCGTTGTCGCCGATGCGGGCGTAGAGATTGTCGATGTCTGCCGTGCCTGGCTCGCCGAAGGTGACGCGATGCACCTCGAAGCCGGCGTTCTTCAGCAGGCGCTCGAGGACGCCGAGCGCGCCGGCATCCGCAGGAGTGACGGACGGACAGCGGACCAGGTCGCGGGTGATCGAAACGGCGTCGTTCATAGCCGGGCTTGCCCTAGTCCCGCAGCAACTCGTTGATGCTGGTCTTGGCGCGGGTGCGCTCGTCGACGCGCTTGACGATCACGGCGCAGGCCGTGGACGGGCCGGGCTGGCCGTTCGGCAGCGGCTTGCCGGGCAGCGCACCGGGAACTACGACCGAGTACTCCGGAACCTCTCCGACAAAAGTCTCGCCGGTGGCGCGGTCGACGATCTTGGTGGAGGCGCCGAGGAACACGCCCATCGCCAGCACCGCGCCCTTGCGCACGATCACGCCTTCGGCGACCTCGCTGCGGGCGCCGATGAAGCAATCGTCCTCGACGATCACGGGCTCGGCCTGCAGCGGCTCCAGCACGCCGCCGATGCCGACGCCGCCCGAAATATGCACGCGCTTGCCGATCTGCGCGCAGCTACCGACAGTCGACCAGGTGTCGATCATGGTCGCCTCATCGACATAGGCGCCGAGATTGACGAAGGACGGCATCAGCACGACGTTGCGGGCAATAAAAGCCGAGCGGCGCACGATCGAGCCGGGCACGGCGCGAAAGCCCGCGTCGCGGAAACGGTTTTCGCCCCAGCCCTCGAACTTCGACGGTACCTTGTCCCACCACGACGCCTTGCCGGGACCGCCGGGAATGGCGCTCATGTCGTTGAGGCGGAACGATAGCAGCACCGCCTTCTTCAGCCACTGATTGACCTTCCACTTGCCGCTGGCCTCGCGCTCGGCGACGCGGACCTCGCCCTTGTCGAGCAGTTCGAGCGCATGATCGACAGCCTCGCGAACCTCGCCCTTGGTCGCCGTCGAGATGCCGTCGCGGGCATCGAACGCGGAGTTGACGGTGGATTCGAGCGCGGAAAGGGACATCGGGATTTCCTCGGAGGCGGGATTTTGGGCGGAGCCGGGAGGCTTTTTCGGGATTTGGGCAGGGAGAGTCAAGGCAAACTCTCCCGTCGTCACCCGCGAAGGCGAAGGCGGGTGACCCAGTACGCCGCGGCGGCGGTGATTGACCGAGACGCCGCTGATTACTGGATACCCCGCCTTCGCGGGGTATGACGATCTAGTTTGATTGAGACAACTGCTCCAAAAACCCTGTCAGATCATCCGTGACGTGATCGACGTAAGCCGCATCGCGGCCTTCCAGCTCCCAGTCCTCGCGCACCACTTCCCTGGCGCCGTCGGGCACCACCAGCACCGTGGTCATTCCGAGCTGATGTGGCACCACGAGGTTACGGGCGAGATCCTCGAACATGGCGGACTTCGCGGCATCGACGCCGTGGACGCGCAGGAACTTGTCATAGGTCTGCGGCGCCGGTTTCGGCTCCAGTTCGGCGGCAATGATGTCGAACACCGCCTCGAAATGGTGAGATATGCCGAGCCGATCCAGCACCGCGCCGGCATGATCGGTCGAGCCATTGGTGAGGATCAGCTTGCGGCCTGGAAGTCTTGCGATCGCCGCGCCCATTGTGGGGTTTGGCTCCAGCGGCGAGTGATCGATCCGGTGCACATAGGCCAGATAGTCGTCGGCATGTACGCCGTGCTCGGTCATCATGCCGCGCATGCTGGTGCCGTAGCGGCGGTAATAGTCCTTCTGGATCACGCGGGCCTCCTCCGCCGAGACCTTGAGAAACGCGCCGATGAATTCGCCGATCCGCGCGTCGACCTGCTGCCACAGATTGACGTGGTGCGGATACAGCGTGTTGTCGAGGTCGAACACCCAGGTGTCGATGTGGCTGAAGGGGCGGGGGGAAGTGGTCATCATCTACTCGCTGTCATGCCCCGCGAAGGCGGGGCATCCAGTACGCCGCGGCCTTCGAGATAAGCAACAGATGTCACGGAATACTGGATCACCCGCCTTCGCGCGGGTGATGACGGGTAGAGCTTGTGGAGAGAACGCGTACCCATCACGGCATCGCAAATCGAATGGTCTTGCCGCCGCTCGACATATCGACCGGCACAAAGCCTATCGGGGCAAGGCCGCGGCTGCCGCAATCGCCCTGTTCGGAAACCTCGAACTTGCTCTCGCGCGTGCACAGCTGCTTCGGGCCGCCCCAGTTGAGCGGCTTGTCCCTGAGCTTGACGGTGCGGTTCTCGTTGTCGACCGCCTCGGCGAAACTGAACACCTGCTTCGGCTGGCCGGTCACGTCGGGATGCAGGCATTTGCCGGGATCGATGCGGTACCAGCCGCGGCTGGTCACGGCCTTGCCGTCGTCGGTGGCAACCGCCGCCATGATCCGGTGCGGCGTGTCGTTGCACCAGGTCAGCCCGGTGGAAGAAGGTTTTTGCACCGCGTCGATCATGGTGGTGAAGAAATTTTGCGACTGCGCGATGTCGGCGGTGAGCCCGCGGCTTTTCAGGAACGCCGCCAGTGCGGCTTGTGTCTTCGGCCCGTCGACGCCGTCGATCGGGGCGGCGTCATAGCCCGCGATCACCAATAGCCGCTGGATGCCGGCCAGTCGCGCCTGCTCGTCGTCGTATTCGGAGTCCTCGGCGAGATAGGCGACCAAATGGCCGTCGTCGGTCCTGGTCGGCGTGATCTGCGTGAACGGCGCCGGCGTCTGGTTACCGCGGCACTGGCGGGCGGCGGCAATGATGAAATTGTCCGGCGCGATGCACAGCGTGTCGCTGCCGTTTTGCGGGATCGGCGACGCGCCGTAGACGCCGAGCGCGCGGGCATTCAAGAGGATGCGGTCGGCGGTCAGCGCGCCCTGCAGCACCACGCGGCAGGCGGCGGGATCGATCCGGAACCAGCCGCGGGTGGCAGTCGCCGATTTCTCGTCGATGCCGATCGCGGCCTCGACCACGTAGCTCATGCGGTTGCAGAGCTTCAGGTCGGCGAACGCGGGCAGGGAGGAAACGAACAGCGAGATCACTGCTGCCGGCAGCGACATCAGGAATCGTGTCAATGGCGAGCGAGACAGCGTCAGCTTTTTCCCCTCGTCATGCCCGGGCTTGACCCGGGCGTCCACGTCTTTCGTCGGGCGGGCAAAGGCCTGGATGGCCGGGATAAACCCGGCCATGACGACATTCCTTGGCCGCTCGTGCATCACTTGTGGATCAGCGTGCCGGTGCCCTGGTTGGTGAACAATTCGAGCAGCACCGCGTGCTGCATCTTGCCGTCGATGATGACGACGCCCTGCACGCCCTGTTCCAGCGCGTAGATGCAGGTCTCGACCTTCGGGATCATGCCGCCGGAAATCGTGCCGTCCGCGATCAGCTTGCGCGCATCCTTGACCGATAATTCCGGGATCAGCTTCTTCGACTTGTCGAGCACGCCGGGAACGTCGGTCAAGAGCAGCAGCCGCTTGGCCTTGAGCGCGCCCGCTACCGCGCCGGCGAAGGTGTCGGCATTGACGTTGAGCGTCTGGCCGTCATGCGAGGTCGCCAGCGGCGCCAGCACCGGGATCAGCTCGTAGCCGATCAATTGATTCAGCAACGTCAGGTCCACCTTGTCGGGATCGCCGACGAAGCCGAGATCGATCGCCTTCTCGATATTGGAGTCCGGATCGACCATGGTGCGCGTCGTCTTCGACGCCTTCACCATGTTGCCGTCCTTGCCGGAAAGGCCGACCGCCTTGCCGCCGGCTTCGTTGATGTAGCCGACCAGTTGCTTGTTGACCGAGCCGGCCAGCACCATCTCGACGATCTCGATGGTAGCGGCATCGGTGATGCGCAGGCCGGCGGCGAATTCCGACTGGATGCCGAGCCGCTTGAGCATGGTCGCGATCTGCGGCCCGCCGCCGTGCACCACGACAGGATTGATCGCGGTCTGCTCCAGCAGCACGATATCGCGGGCAAACGCCTTGGCGGTTTCCTCGTCGCCCATGGCGTGGCCGCCATATTTGATGACGATGGTTTCCTCGTCATACTGCTGCATATGCGGCAGCGCCTCGGACAGTATGCGGGCCTGATCGAGGGGGCTGATATTCTGCGTTGTCATGAAGCGGGTCTCGCCATTCCGGATGCCGGGCCGGGTTCTATCCGATTGGCGGGCATGGCGCAAAGTTGGTTTCTTCCCTCTCCCCTTGTTGTGGCAGAAGGGAAGAGTCACCCCCGCCGCGGCCAGGCGGCTGCCACAGCCAGCGCCAGCCAGCTCGCAATCAGCAGCGTCCCGCCGGTCGGCGCCGCCATCGGAAACAGCCCGTGCCCGGCATATTGCCGTAGCGTGAGGTCGCCGGCGAAAAGGCCTGCCGCGATCACGAAGCCAAAGCCAGCCACGATCCCGATGCGGGCGTGGATCACGCCGCGCTCCGCCAGCGCGACGGCCCCCAGTACCGCAGTGGCATGAAACAGCAGCATCGAGGAGGCGGAAGCCAGTCGCGATGCCTCGGCCCCGTGGGCGGATGCCGCCGCCAGCATGACGCCGTCGGCGCCCATGATGGCGGCCAGAACGATCAGGATACGGCAGGCCCGGCTCATCAGGCGCGCTCGTGCAAAAGGCGCACCATCGCGGCGCGCAGTTCCGGCATGCCGGCGCCGGAGCGCGAGGACGTCACCAATACTTCCGGGAACGCCGCCGGATGTTTGGCGAGCGCGGCCGCGGTCTCGGCGATGTTCTTCTCCAGTTCTGCCTTCTTCACCTGGTCGGCCTTGGTCAGCACCACCTGATAGCTCACGGCGGATTTATCCAGCGTCTTCAGCACGTCCTGGTCGACCTCCTTGATGCCGTGGCGGGCGTCGATCAATACATAGACCCGCGCCAGCGTGGCGCGGCCCTGCAGGAACTGGTGGATCAGTTTGGTCCACGACGCGACCTGGGTCTTCGGCGCCGAGGCGTAGCCGTAGCCGGGCATGTCGACCAGCCGGAGGCCGGCCTTGTCGGGGCCGTCGAAGAAGATCAGCTCCTGGGTGCGACCTGGCGTATGCGAGGTGCGCGCCAGCGCGTTGCGGCCGGTGAGGGCGTTGATGAGGCTCGACTTGCCGACGTTGGAGCGGCCGGCGAATGCCACCTCGACGCCGGCCATCGGCGGCAGCGTCTCGATCGAGGGCGAGGCCCAGACGAACTGCCAGTCGCCGGCGAAGAGTTTTCGCCCCTCTTCGATCAGCTCCGCATCGATGTCGGTGGTCATGTGAAGATCCCACTCTGCGTCATGGCCGGGCATAGCCGGCCGAAGGACGGCGTCGCTTCCGCTAGCCTATGCCCGGCCATCCACGTCTTGCTTTCGTCACCCGCCGTAAACGTGGATGCCCGGCACAAGGCCGGGCATGACGGTTGAGAGCTAACAGGACGGCGTCGCCGCGGTCACGTCTTCTCGGCGGCCTTCTTGACGAACGTCGACTTAATGTTGTCGAACAGTTCCACCTTCACGCCGTTCTTGTGCATGATGTAGCTCTGCTGCAGCACCGAGAGCAGGTTGTTCCAGGCCCAGTAGATCACCAGACCGGCGGGGAACCCCGCCAGCATGAAGGTGAAGATCAGCGGCATCCAGTCGAAGATCATCTTCTGGGTCGGATCCGGCGGCGTCGGGTTCAGCTTCATCTGGAACCACATCGTGATGCCCATGATGATCGGCCAGACGCCGAGCGCGAGGTAGAATCCGATCACCGGTATGTGCGTCGGATCGAAAGGCAGCAGACCGAAAAGATTGAAAAGGTTGGTCGGGTCGTGCGCCGAAAGGTCCTTGATCCAGCCGTAGAATGGCGCGTGGCGCATTTCGATAGTGATGAACAGCACCTTGTAGAGCGAGAAGAACACCGGGATCTGCAGCGCGATGGGAAGACAGCCCGCGATCGGGTTGATCTTCTCCTTGCGGTAGATCTCCATCATCTCCTGCTGCTGCTTCTGGCGATCGTCCGGATAGCGCTCCTTCAGGGCGACCAGTTGCGGCTGTACCGATTTCATCTTCGCCATCGACTCATAGGACTTGTTGGCGAGCGGGAAGAACAGCAGCTTCACCAGCACCGTCACCAGCAGGATCGAGACGCCGAAATTGCCGACCAGGTGGTAGAAATAGTCGAGCGCCAGGAACATCGGCTTGGTGATGAAGTGGAACCAGCCCCAGTCGATCAACAGATCGAAACGGTTGAGCTCGAGCTGCTTGTTGTAGCCGCCGTGGCCCGCAAACGGAAAGTTGATGCCGACGACGCCGGCTTCCTTGGCGCCGGCGAACAGACGCGCATTGGCGCTGCCGGTACCGCCGATCGGGATCGTCTGCGGGTCGAGCAGGTAGTCGGTCTGGTAGCTGCGCTTGTTGTTGGCGAGGTTGGAGGAGAATCGCGCCTGCAGCTTGGCGGTGGTGTCGGGCAGCAGCGCCGTGGCCCAGTACTTGTCCGTGATGCCGAGCCAGCCATTGGTGACGTTGAAGGCGACCGACTTGGCCTCGTCGATCTTGCTGTAGGCGTATTCCTGCAGGCCCTGCTCGCCGAGATAGCCGATCAGGCCCTCATGCAGGATGTAGTAGCCCGAGACCTCCGGCTTGCCGTGGCGCGAGATCAGAGCGAACGGGTACAGCGTCACCGGCGCCGAGCCGACATTGGTGACGTCGTCCTTGATGGTGAAGAGATAGCGGTCGTCGATCGCAATGGTGCGGCGGAAGGTGAGGCCTTCGCCATTGTCGTATTTCAGCGTCACCGGGTTGCCGGGCGACAGCGTGCCGGAACTTTCCTGCTGCCATACCGTGTTCTGGTCGGGAATGCGGGCGGTCGAGCCGCTCGCCGGCACCCAGCCGAACTCGGCATAATAGGGATGCGCCGTGTTCGACGGCGAGAACAGCACGATGGCGGGCGAGTTCGGATCGACCGTGTCGCGATATTGCACCAGCGACAGGTCGTCGATCCGTGCGCCTCTCAGCGATATGCTGCCGGTCACGCGCGGGGTTTCGATCTTGATGCGGGACGTCGCAGAGATCGCTGCATCGCGGCTCACGACGGGCGCGGCCGCGGCCGGCTGGCCCGGCGTGGCGGGTGATGGGGTCGTCGAGCCGGGTTGCGGGGTGGTCGAGCCCGGGGTGGTCGAGCCCGGGGTCGCCGGTGTCGAGGACTTGGCGAGTTCGGTCTGGGCCTGGGTCTGCGCGCGCTGCCGCTCCATCTGCGGCACGTTGTAGAAATACTGCCAGGCGATCAGCACGAGGCCGGATAGAATGACGGCGAGGATGGTGTTGCGATTATCGGTCATCGTGTTGGGGTCTCGCCATTCAAGTCTTGGGTTTGCCCGGCTGCCGGTCGAGCCGATGCAGCGCCGAACGGAGATCTTCGAGCATGGTCGCGAAATCACGGGTGAGCGCGGCCCTGCGGCCGACTAGCACATAATCATGGTGCGGTCGCATCGATATGACGTCCAGCCGCTTCACCAGTTCGCGAAGCCTGCGCCGGATGCGATTGCGCTCGGTAGCGCTGCCGTTCTTCTTGGTAACGGTGAACCCGACCCGGACCGGCCCATCGTCGTCGCGGGGGCGTCCCTGCACGACGAAGGCGTGGCTGTTGGCCCGCGCGCCATTGGCAACGGCGAGAAAGTCCGCCCGCTGCCTCAGCCGATCCATAGTGAAAATCTCCGGAAGGATCCGGCTCAGGCGCTCAGACGCTTGCGGCCGCGCGCACGGCGCGCGGCGAGGACCTTGCGGCCGCCGGTCGTGGCGAGGCGGGCGCGGAAGCCGTGACGGCGCTTGCGCACCAGTTTGCTGGGTTGATAAGTCCGCTTCACGGGTAGTTCTCCGCTGACCGGGCAATTTGCCTGTTGAATTGAGATACGTCCGATGATGCGGGCCAGCCCAAACGGGCCATTTACGGCCCCAAATGAGCCGCCCCCGGGGTAGTGCCGGGCCATCGCGGACAATTGGCGCGGCTTATACGGGAGCGACCTGTTTTCGTCAATGTCAGGGGTTGTCGCAACGTCAGTTCTTTGAAACGACGCAATTGGAGCGAATATACTTGTTTTCGCGGGGTTTTTTACCGACGAGCAGGCGACGCTCCGGACCGTTGGAACCGGCAGACATTAGCGATCGGTAATTTGACCGGTCGGGAGCCGAAACGCATCCTTGGAATCACCGTACCTGCAAGTGGGGTCGGGCCGGATTACCGCCGGGCTGGCATCGAAAACAGGGTCATCAGGGCAGATATCCGTGTCAGCAACCGACCAGCCTAGTCCTGACGCGCCGCGGCCTCTGGCCCCGCGCCGTCTTGGCCTGTCCGGCAAGCTGCTGCTGCTTACCATTCCGCTGGTGATGATCGCCGGGCTGATGATCTACGTGCCCGCGATCGCGAACTTCTGGATGAACCGGCTGAACGATCGTCTGGCGGCCGCCAATACCGCGGTGCTGGTGCTCGATGCCGCGCCGCTTGGCATGGTCCCGGATTCGCTTTCAAGACAGATCCTGCAGAGCGTGGGCGCCCGCGCGGTTGCCATCAAGATGGGTCAGCAGCGCCGGCTGCTCGCCAGCGCCGATCCGCCGGCCAGGATCGATCATGACATCGACATGCGGACGCTCACTGTCTGGTCCGCGATCATCCAATCCTTCGAGACCATGGTGGAGCGGGGCAACCCGTCCATTCGTGTCGTGGGCCCCGCGCCCGGCGGCGCGCAGTTCATCGAGGTCGTGTTCGATGAAGCGCCGCTGCGCCAGGCGATGTACCGGTTTTCCCGCAACCTGCTGCTGGTCGCGCTCCTGATCGGGGTGCTCACCGCGGGACTGGTCTACCTCGCGCTGCATTACCTGTTCGTGCGGCCGATGCGGCGGCTGACCGCCAACCTCGTCGGCTTTCACCAAAACCCCGAAAGCGCGGCGCGCATCATCGTGCCGAGCCAGCGCGGCGACGAGATCGGCGTGGCGGAACGCGAACTGTCCGACATGCAGCGCGACCTTGTCTCGATGTTGTCCCAGAAGAGCCGGCTTGCGGCGCTCGGGCTTGCGGTCTCGAAGATCAACCACGATTTGCGCAATCTCCTTGCGTCGTCGCAATTGCTGTCGGATCAACTCGCCAGCGTGCCGGATCCGCGGGTGCAGCGCTTCGCGCCGAAATTGATGCGCTCGCTCGAGCGCGCCATCGATTTCTGCCAGTCGACGCTCTCCTATGGCCGTGCCCAGGAGGCCGAGCCCGACCGCCGCATGGTGCTGGTCGAGCCCGTGGTCGCCGAGGTGCGCGAATCCGCCGGCCTCGCGGCCGATGCCTCGATCACCTGGATCAGTGCGATCGAACGCGGGCTCGCCATCGACGCCGACCCGGACCAACTATTCCGGGTGCTGCTCAATCTCGTGCGCAACGCGGTGCAGGCGCTCGAAAGCCGTCCCAAGGGCGAGGGGTCGCCGCTGCAGATCCGCATCACCGGCCGCCGCGAAGGCTCGGTCGCGATCATCGAGGTATCCGACACCGGCCCGGGCGTGCCGGCGAAAGCGCGCGAGCACCTGTTCGAGGCGTTCCAGACCTCGGGCCGCCCCGGCGGCAGCGGGCTGGGCCTGGCGATTGCCGCCGAACTGGTCCGCGCCCATGACGGCGACATCCACCTGGTCGAAGGCACCATCGGCGCCACCTTCCGGGTCTCGATTCCCGACCGCCCGGTGGAACTGCAAACCGTCCGCAACGAGCGAGCGCGGGCGTAACCCCCTCGGAAGGCGGGGCTTTTGCGGGTGCTCCCCGGCCCATTCACCACCGCAAATCGATCGACAGATCCCGCGTTCCCGGACCTTGCCAAGTGGGGCTGGAGCGGGTAGCTAAAGCGCTCTTTCGCGGCCGTCCGAACCTCGTCGGACGCATCGGGCCTCTGGGCCCAACTGCCTGTCGAAAAACGCGCCCGTAGCTCAGCTGGATAGAGCACCAGACTACGAATCTGGGGGTCAGGAGTTCGAATCTCTTCGGGCGCGCCACTTGGTACTCATCTGCGAACGCGGTTCGGCAGCAGAACGGCTGGCCAGAACTGCCCTTTCCAAGACTTCCTTGCTACCCTTGATCCGGATCTGGGTGTCATCGACCTCGATGACGTCGATCAGCGAGCGCAGGTAAGCCTTCCGGAACGGCGTCGAACCCGTCGTCAGATTTTCGCGCATAGCGCGCCCGAAGCTTTCGATCAGGGCGGGGTCGATGCGGATTGCCGCCCCGTGCAGGGACTTCGCGGCATCGAGTGCAGCTTTGGCGCGGTCGCGGTCAGCCTTGAGGCGATCGAGGCGCTCCTTCAGGACATCATCGAGATCAGTCATCCCGTCCTCGACCAGACGGTAGAGCCGCTTGAGGCGATCTTCAGCGTCCATCATCTCGCGCTGAAGGGTCATAACCCGTTTGTTTTCGCTCTCGGCTTTCTCGGCACGCCGGGCCTTGAGGGAGGACAGCATCACAGCGAGGCGCTCAGGATGAAGCAGCCGCTCGACCAAACCATCAGTGACAAGCCCGTCCAGTCTGTCCATCCGGATCGAGCGTCCCTTGCACGCTGTCCTTCCCTTCCGGGCGCAGGTCGAGCAAGCGTAGTAGCGATGCACCGCGCCTGATGAGGAGGTCCCGGTACGCAACGTCATCGCTCCACCGCAGGTCGCGCACACGGCCAGGCCGGTGAGCAGGATCGGTCCCGTGGTCAGGCGTGGAGCCACAACCCGCGGGCTGCGCGCCCGCAGCTGTGCCTTTATCTGCTCGAAGACGTGAGACTCGATAATTGCCGGCACAGAGACTTTCACCACCTCGTCATCCGGCTTGCGCTGTCTGGTGCGAGACGAGATCACGTTGAACCGACACTCACCGATATAGATCGTGTTCGTCAGGATCTTGTGCACGGCGGCAACGCCGAAGTGTTGACCGCGACGCGTCCGGTAGCCGTTGCGGTTGAGCCATTTGACGACCTCCTTGATGCCAAGGGCGCCGGAGGTTCCGTCGCCATAAAGATAGAGCTTGTAGATCAGCCGGATGTATTCGGCCTCCACCGGGTCAACATCGAGTTTCTTCTTGATCTTGGTGCCGCGTCGTTCGACTTCCACGAGCCTGTAGCCGAGCGGGACCGTAGCCCCGTTCCAGAACCCCTGACGTGCGTTCTCCTTCATCGACCGGATAACGTGTTTGGCGTTTTCCCTGGACTGGTACTCGTCGAACAGCGCAATCACCTTGCGCATCATGGCGTGAACCGGCTCACTCTCGTCGCCAACGGGCTGTGTGATCGAGACGACCTTGACGTTATGCTTTGCCAGCTTCCGGAGATAAAACTCCTGCTCGAACGCCTCGCGGAAAAAGCGGCTGTAGCTGTGCACGACGATCACGTCGAAAGCTTTCTCTCCATCGCAAGCCCGTTCGATCATCCGCTGGAACACTGGCCGCCGGTCATCCGTGGCTGAAGCGCCGGCCTCGACGAACTCGGTCGACACAGCATAACCGTGACCGCGACACCAGGATTGCAGTTGTTGGCGCTGATCGGGGATCGACAGATCGTGTTCTGCCTGCCTGCCTGTCGACACGCGCATGTACAGCGCGGCGCGAAGCCCAGCTGCCTGCGCCTGCGTTTTAGTAGCCTGCCTGTCAGACTTCATCGGAGGTTCCGGGACTTTGTTGCATCCATTGTCGCAGCGATTGGAGTCATCGCCAAGATGTTTTGACGCTATGGCTTGCGCTTCAACAGTTCGTCCAGCAGGTTGCCGAAATAGGTCTCGATGGTTTCGAGCTCGCTCTCGGTCACGGGCACGATGTCGGGAAAATCATCGACAATATCAAGAGCCTGACCCGGCTCGAGCGTGAGGCCGCCGCGCAGGCGCAAAGCATCGGGGGATGGGGGACGATGTTTGTCCTTGATAATCCCTGATGCCGAAGTCGAATTGGGCTGCCGCCGCATTTGTCGTGGCTTTCGTCCTGCTTCGCAAGGCGGGAATGCACTTCCCGCGCGATCGACGGTCCCTAACAAGGCGGACAAGGACGGAAGCTGGACTCTTCCGGAACTGGAGTAGTCTTATTGGCCTGCCAAACTGCAGGCGATTCGTGGGAGCCGCTATGATACCGGACAGCCAGAAAGCCAGACCATGCGGGTAATGGACCTTCCGCCATTCGCAGGGCGGATCGAGATTCGCGATCTGGAGTATCTGCTCAGCACTCGCTTGAGCCAGACGGTCGTAATGTGGCCCGGCCAAGCGGTCCCCCTTTTGGGATACATGTGCCATCCGAACGACGCCGGCGCCCGGAAAACCCTGATCGAAATTCTGCGCAGCTGGCCCGATCGTTCAGGATCGGAAGGGCCTCCAGTTCCTGACAGACTCGGCCGGATACAGGCCGACTGGCTAAAGGTCGCCGATATTTTTCATCTCTACTGCGACCTGATCGAAGGACGGCACCAGGAGCGGCGTGGCGGACCAAGCATCGGCAAGGCCATCACCCTCGTCTCTGCCAACGCAAAGAACTGGGGGACAGGGGAGGCCAACCTCTGGAAGCTGTGGAGTGCCTATAAGGACGTCGCGCCTCTTGTGACCGCGGCGACTCTGATCTGCGGGGAAGTCCGCACCAGGTTTCGTGATCGTTCGACAGGCCCTGCAGGACTGAGCCCGACACAGTTCGTTCCGTTTCAGATGGCCTTGCTAATGCCCGATCTCGTCCTGGCCTTGGCCGTGGAGTTCGAAGGTTATGGCCTCGGCGATCTCACCGCTGCACGGCCCGAACCGGTACTTGACCCAGACACGCTGTGGCGGATACCCGCCGATATCAGTGTCGTTCCTCTACCTCCGCCGGTCCGCAAGCTCAGACCGCAGGACATCGTCGTCCTGAACGATCGCCGCGCGGGTAACCGGGGGCGAGCTAACAAGACTACTCCAGTCTCCGAGTGAGGCTGCTGATGTATGGCGATGCTTCGACTATCTCCGGCGTCTGCGGCTGCTGACAAGGTTTGGCGGCCCTTTCCAATAAGGAGATCGCCAACATGCGCCAGCAGTCGCCCAAATCCATCCCCACCGCGTCCGCCCCCGAGGGCATGCTGACGCCGAAGGAATTCGCGCAAGCGTACAAGGTCAGCCAGTCGTGGCTGGCTAAGGCGCGCAAGCGCGGCGAAGGTCCGCCGTTTGTGCGCTTCGGCCGCTCGGTCCGCTATTTTCCGGTGCAGACGTCGAAATAGTTCGAGAGATTGGCAAGGCGGCGATGGCTGCCGCTCGCCTCCACCATGCGCCGCAATACTGTCGTTCGGGCAACGAAATACATCGCTATACATCAACGTACACAAGTAGTTACATGCATTGGGAATAAACATCTAAGTATATGTATCCATTATACTATTTACATTTTCCCAAATTACTTCTAGATACACTTGCGGCTATCCCAGTCCTCAACTCGTGCCAAGGACGCCCTTCCCAAATGGCCAAGCCAGCGCTCATCGAACCTTCCTTCGCCGATGCGATCCAGGCGATTGACCAGGCGGCGGATCTGACGCCGCAGAAGCGGACCCAGTGGACGTCGGCCCTGCGGCAGATCGCGAGGGCGCTCGACAAGCCGACCGAGACCTTGCCGGCCCGCTGGACCGCGGTGCAACTCAGCATCAAGCGCCTGCACCCCGCGACCGTGGGAGCCAACGCCAAGACACTCGCCAACCAGAAATCGAACGTCAAAGCTTCGCTGCGCTGGTTCGCCAGGGAGCACGATGTTTCGCCCCGCGGGGCGCCGTTGGCGCCGGCTTGGACGGTGCTGCGCGCCAGCATCGATGACTATGGCCGCAAGGCTCGCCTGTCCGGGTTCATGCGGTACTGCTCTGGCCGCGGTATCGCGCCGGAGGCTGTCGACGAGCCCGCGCTCGACGACTACTTTGCCTACCGCAAGCAGACGACGTCGCTCGCCACCAACGCTGCAGCCCGCCGCTCGGTTGCCCGGACCTGGAATACATGTGTCGAGGGGATCGCAGGTTGGCCGCAGCAGTCGCTGGCCGAACCTGCCCTGCAGCTCGCTGACGGTCCTTCCTGGGAAGAGTTTCCCGATTCGCTGCGCCAAGACGTGGACAATTACCTTTCAAGCCTTCAGCAAGTTCGAAAGTTGAACGGCAAGCGCTATCGTCCTTGCAGCCCGAGAACGATCAAAACCCGCCGGGCAGAACTGGTCGCTTTTGCGCGCAGGGCCGTCAAGGTTGGCATCCCCATCGCAGACCTGACCTCGCTCGCGGCACTGGTACATCCAAACGTAGTGGAAGGTGTCATCGACGCCTATTGGAAGGAGAACGGCGAAGAGCCCAACATCTACACCATCGAATTGGCATCGAAAGTGCTGGCCTTGGCGCGGCGGGCAAACCTTAGTCGTGCGGCAATAGAATGCCTGGAGGATATCCGCCATAGGCTTGAGGAATACAGACACGGCGGCCTGACCGACAAGAACCTGACGGTCGTCCGGAAGGTGCTTACCCCGGGCGTCTGGAAGAGCGTCGTCAATCTACCGGCGCAGCTGATGTGTGAGGCCCGCACAAACCTGGCGCACGCTCCAGTCAAGGCGGCCATCGCTGCCCAGATCGCGGTCGCCATTGCGATCCTGTCCTTTGCACCGGTCCGGCTCGGCAATCTCGTCGCCATCGAAATCGACGAAAACCTGATCAGGCCGGGTGGACCCGGCTCACCTTTCTGGCTGACCTTCCCGCGCTATGACGTGAAGAACCGTGTCCAGCTCGACTTCACGTTCGACGACGAGATCACCGAACTGATCGATGAATACATCCATCAGTACCGGCCGCACCTGATGCGCGGGTCGAACTCGAACTACTTGTTTCCGGGGGAGAGCGGAGCGCCGAAGTCGGCAAGCATGTTCAGCGGCCAGATCACGGACCGGGTTGAAGGCGCAACGGGCCTGCGGCTCACCGTTCACCAGTTCCGCCACGCAGCCGCGGCGATCTATCTGCACCATAATCCCGGCGCCTACGAGGTGGTGAAGCGGCTGCTTGGCCACCGGAATATCCAGACAACCATCAACTTCTACTGCGGGCTCGAGACCACCCAGGCCAATCAGCAGTTCGGCAAGATCATTCGTCCGCTGATCAAGTTCAACGAGGACGCCTGATGGCACCCGCGATCGGAAAAGCCCGCCCCAAACTACAGCAGCCTCCCCAAGTGCGCTCTCTACCTGTCGACCAGTGGCCGTCCATGGATCGTGACGCCTGGACCAAGGCAGGCCGTCCGCACCAACGGCTGATCCGCGGCGGGGCTGGGGCTCACATGAAGCCTGGCACGCTGAATGACCTTGCACGCCGCTACGGCTATTTTCTCGATTTTATGGTCCGCTCCGGATTATTCGATCGGCGCGCCGCCCCCGCCAGCCTGGTCACGCCCGATACCGTCGATCAATACATCAAGGAGATTCAGAAGAGGGTTGGCTCCGTCACCGTCTACGGCTCAATTTACAAACTGCGACGGGCAGGCCAACTGCTCGATCCGACGCGCGACTTCGGGTGGCTGATCGAGCTGGAAAAGGACTTGGCTCTCATCATGCGGCCGCGCTCAAAGGCCAACCGGCTACTACTGAGCGACGTCTTGGTCGAAAGCGGCCTGACTTTGATCCAGGAAGCGGAATGTGCTGCTACACTTTCGAGTCTGGCCAAGGCGCGTCAGTTCCGTAACGGGCTGATGGTCGCCATGCTGGCTTTGCATCCCATCCGTCTCAAGAACTTTGCCAGCCTCGAGATCGGGCGCAACTTCAAAAATATTGACGATTGGTGGTGGATCGTTTTGTCGGCCTCCGAGACAAAGGAAGCCCGTCCGGATGAACGTCGCATCGACGAGCCCATAGCCGTCGCGCTCCGCACCTATTTGCGCCAGTACAGGCCGGTCCTGGCGAGGCAAGACGGCCAATCAGGGGCGCTATGGTTATCTTCCAACGATGGTCAGCCGATGAGCTATCATGCCGTCGCCGATGCCGTGACACGAAGTGTCTGTGAGACCACGGGCGTCCCCGTCAGCCCTCACATGTTTCGAACTTCCGCCGCATCGAGCGCGGCGATCCACGCCGCGAAGTTTCCTCATCTGGGAAGTGCTCTACTGCACCATCGGGACAGACGTGTCACCGAAGAAAATTACAATTACGCTTCAACTTTGAGCGCTGCAAAAGCGTTCAGGAAACTGATCAAGGAATTGTAAGGGAGTAGCTTGCGAAGCACTTTAGGGTCGGCCTCGTACGAACTATTGGGACTTCGCCGAGGATTCCCACTGGCAGAAACCCGCCGACGGCTGAGGCGGGCAAGCTCGTTCGGAGCTGGTCCGACGAAATGAGGCTTCCGTCGGCTCGGCAAATTCCTGCGCGCACAAGCAGGCCAGCAATCTCGCGCCAAGTCATACCGAGATTCCGAAGCTCCGCGAATTGGTGGCATGACGAGCCACAACCCGGTCCAGCGGCACATGCTCGCCAGAAACAATCAGATCACAGTGAAGCTTTCAGCCTAGGACTTGGATTGATTCGCATGAGCTCACCGCAGAGAGGCCGGGCTTTCTTGCCGCTGAAAGAAAAGAAAGCAATTTTAAGCAATTAGGCAATGCTCTCTATGCTATGGAAGGAACAGAATGCTCTCTCCACACCTTTGCATCCGATGCTGGCTTTGATGGTGATGGTCCTCCACGCGGGAGCCTTGCAGGCCTGCGATTCCAAGCTAAAGTGTACGTAAAAGTTGCATCCTAAACATTTTGCAGTCTGGCTGCCCTTCGACAAGTGTCTGCCTGTTTGCTCAATTTCTTGTCAGGCGACGAATCCGGCTAGAGTGTGTTGATTGAAGTGAGGGGGCGAAATGCAGTCTCGCGAAGTCTGGACACGAATTTCCGTTTCGCAGATCGAAGATTTGAGTGATGCGGTACGCGGCGCTGGCCTGGAAGCGACACAGTTATCTGGCGGTCAGTTGTCGGGTGGCCTCTTGTTTTCGGAAACTGGCGGTATCCTTTGCAGCAGTGGATTGATCGGCGGAAGGGTTTCCCTGTACGGGCCGTTGTCCCAGGACATGATCACACTTGGGATCGGCTTGAGACTCGAACCCGGAACCCGCCATTGGCTGAACGAAGTAGACACTGGAGGCGTCGGCGTGTTCCTTCCAGGCGACGAGCACGACTCCATCTACACGCCGGGCTCGATGTATGCAGCAGTTACGCTAAGCGCGGATCAGTTAGAGCAAGAAGCTGCGAATGAGGATCTTGTGCTCGACCGCAAGATCCTTGGAGGAACGCGTGTGCATGTCCGCAGTGTTGCGTTGGATTCACTGGCAGGATTGCAACGATCATTCCAATGCCTTCACGTAGGCGGAGGTTCGAGAAGCCACGGCGCTGTCGGAAAGCAATTGCTGTCTGCGTTTATTTCGCATCTGGCGCGCCCGCCACACGAACTTGGAGGCAGGCCCCCGGGTTACCATGCCAAGATCGTAGAAAGGGCCCGAGCCTACATCCGAGAGCGCCTCTGCGAACCCATTTCGATCGAGGAGATTGCTGCTGCCGCCAGGACTTCCCGACGTACTCTGTTTCGTGCATTTCAGGATATTTTCGACGAGTCGCCGCATCAATACGTGCGCAGGCTGCGGCTCCACCGCATCCGGCATGACCTCGCAAGCGAGGCAGAAAGGGCCTGCACGATTGCCCTGATCGCCAACCAATGGGGCATGGGCGACCTTGGGCGGATGGCAGGCTGGTATCGCGAGCTTTTCGGTGAGCGTCCGAGCGAGACAGTCGCCAGTCCACCCAAGTTCCACAGCAGATTGGCACAAACGACGTAGAAGGAGTTGCTTTGTCTTCCTATCCTGCCTTCAAAACCAGTGCAGGAGACAAGCCGTGTCCGCTGCCGACGTGGAAACGTGGCATCGCTTTGGCATTTGCCGCATCGATGATCTGAGCAACGCGGTCCTGGGGGGCGACCTGGACGTTGTCCAGATGCCTGGGGCGCGTGCCAGTGGCAGTCTGGTGTTTGCGGCAAGAGATGGCATCGTCTTTAGCAGCGGGCTCATCAACGGCAACGTCATGATGCGGGGGCCCCTTTCCGCACATGAGCTTACCGTTGGCATCATCCTCCGAGCCGGTCCGGGCACGCGCTTATGGCTGAATGAGGTTAGGGATGGAGCGGTTGGCGTTGTCTTACCCGGTGACGAATGTGATTTCCTCTGTACCCCTGGCTCACTCTATGTCGCTGCGACACTGACCCCCAAACAGTTGCGAAACGAAGTTGCCCGTGAGGGGCAAACCGTAAGTCAAAACTTCGTCAGCAGGACGAGCCTGCATTCAGCACCGATTGAGCCTCGGACGCTGTCATGGCTGAAGGAGGAGTTTGCCGTCATCCACGACGCTCGAACAGACGTCGTGCGCTACCGTCGACGAGTCGGCAATCGCCTGCTGATTGCCGTGGTGAACCACTTTGCGCTTGGGCAACAGGGCGACGGCCAAATCCGTCTTGCGGGCCAAGCGCGAATTGTCCGCGATGCGTGCAAATACATCAGAACAAATGTTGCCCGCCCTATCTCAATCCAGACGCTCTCCAGCGCGGTTGAGGTGCCGCCACGCTCTTTATTTCGTGCGTTTTCGAAGGTCCTTGGAGACACACCGCAAGACTATGTGCGTCGTTTGCGACTGCATAGGATCCGACGCGAGCTAATCTCGAATTCGGAATTGACCGTATCTGAGGCAGCGCACAAATGGGGCGTCGGTCAAGATCTGGGCCGGCTTTCCCGCATGTATCGCGACCTGTTTGGAGAAAATCCAAGTTCGACATTGGCGCTCGGCCACTCTCTGCGGCGCGGTGACACATGGATGTAATAAGTTTGGCACGAACTACGTAGACAGCTGCGCGCCCGGGCGTAACCTCCACGAAATGGTTGTAGCAGGTTGCAATCATCAGTGCTACAACGAACGATTGCAATGTGGGCGGGCACAAGTAGTCGCAGGCCTTCGCGCGAAAAATATAAGAAGTGAAACAATACAGGGAGAAGACAATGAAGAGCGTTGCATCTGCTCTCGCTTTGGCTCTGTCTATCTCGTCGTTAGGTCTAGTGCCGGCAATCACACAGCTCGCATCCGCGCAGGATTTGCCGGCAGCTCCACCTCTGGTCAAGCAACTCAACAACGGAAACTGGCTACCGCAAAAGGAAGCCGAGGATTTACGCGACGAGCTGTTCTACCAGCGCGCGGTTCATGCCTACATCACCATGCTGCCCGCTCTGAACGTGATCGGAATACGCGACGGCTCGGAGGCAGCCTTCGGCAAGGGCTACAATATTTTGCCGATCTGGAAAGACCGAATGGACTCCCGCGCCTGGATACCGACGCCGAACGCCGACGTCATCTACTCGATGAGCTATCTCGATCTCAAGGAGACCGGGCCGCTTGTCGTCGCTGCACCTGCGAACGTAATCGGCATGTTCACCGATTTCTTCCAGCGCACGATCACGGACGTTGGCCTCATCGGACCCGACCGGGCGCGCGGCGGGCTCTATCTCTTGCTGCCGCCGGGATATGACGGCGAAATTCCAAAGGGGTACTTTGCTTTCAAATCGAGCACCTACAACGTCTTCCTGTTCTTCCGCACCATCATGCCGAAAGGCGAGAACGGACCTGATCCCAAGCCGGCGGTTGCGCTGGCGGAGCAGACACGCGTGTATCCGCTCTGGGCGATGGAGAAGGACGTCAAGCCGATGACATTCCCCAATGGCAGCGGCAAGCGCGTCAACATGATGTATCCGGTCGACCAAGCCTACTGGACCAAACTGAAAGCTTTCGTGGACTACGAACCGGTTTCGGCTATCGAGTCTGAGTTGCGCGGTGTTCTTGCCTCGATTGGTATCGTCAAGGGGCAGCCGTTCAATCCCACCGCCAGGCAGCAGGAATTGCTGCAAAAGGCGGTCGAGGCAGCGCCGAAAATGATCATGGCCAACCGGCAACTCGGCCGTCCGGACAAGCGAACCCGCTACTATGCCGATCGCCAGTACGAAAATACGTGGGCGGGCGCGACGGCCGATTGGATGCAGGACAGCTATCTTGATATCGACCAGAGGGCCATGTACTTCCAGGTTGCCTACTCCTCGGCGCCTGCGATGGTCATGCGCACGCTCAATTCCGGTTCGAAGTATCCGTTCACAACGAGGGATGCGAAGGGCGAATTCCTCAACGGATCGAACACCTACAAACTGCACCTGCCGCCAAACGCTCCGGCCAAGCTGTTCTGGGCCGCAACTGCCTACAACATCACCGACGGAACGATGGTGGAGACGCCGCAACTGATGCCGTCGATCAACGGCTTCAACAAGGTTGCCTCCAACAGCGACGGCTCGGTCGATCTGTGGTTCGGCCCGTCGAAGCCGGCGAACGCTCCGGAATCAAATTTCATCCAGACCGTCAACGGCCGGAATTTCCTCGTGGCGTTACGTCTGTACGGAACGGGCGTCGAGTTTTTCGACCAGACCTGGAAGCCGGACGATGTCGTGAAAATGAATTGAAACCGCCGCACTAGCAGACCGGAACGAAGTGGAACGCGCAATGAATGAGGCTGCCATGCTTAAATACGCCGCGATGGTTGCTATGACTGTCACTTTGCTCGGTGCTTCAGCGGGGTTTGCCGGCGCGCAAACCGTGGCTCTGGATCAAGCCAAGCTGCATGGCGACGAGACTATCAGGACGCCGATGGGTGACATCAGGCTCATCGACAGCTATTTCGACGATGATGCCTCGAAGCGCCTTTACAATGAGATGGATTTTCAGCGCGCGGCGCAGGCCTACATCTGGAGCACGCCGCAGGTCAGCATCACCACCTGGCGCGACAACCAGAAGAAGGATTACGGCGCCACAAATGATACCGATTTCGTGGTGTTTGAATCGCTCAAAGAAAAACGCGGCATCGTCACGGCCAACCTGACGACGCCCTATATTTTCAACTTCACCAATCTCAAATCCGGCCCGATTCAGATCGAGTATCCCGCTGGCCAGACTGCCGGAGGGGTACTCGATTTCTGGCAGCGGCCTGTCTTCGATCTGGGATTGACAGGTCCCGACAAGGGCAAGGGCGCGACGTATATCGTCGTTGGCCCCGAAGACGATTCGGCAAAGTACAAGAAGGACGGCGTCCACGTCTTTCAAAGTTCCACGAACAACGTATTTGTAGGCATCCGTATTCTGGACCCCGATCCGGCTTATTACGAGAAGTACGTCGCCGGATACAAAATGGGCCGTGTCGGCGGACAACTGGCACCGAGCAGGTTCATCAGGGGCAAGGACGTGGAATGGAGCGCCACGGCGCCACGCGGACTTGCCTATTGGGAAAAGCTGGCGGGCATTATCAACGAAGAGCCGGTCCGGGAAATCGACAAGGCATGGACCGCCATGCTTGCGCCGCTTGGGATCGAGAAAGGAAAGCCGTTCAAGCCGGATGCTCGCCAACGGACAGCGCTTCTCAAGGGCGCAGCCATGGGCGAGCTGATGACCCGCAATTTGCAGGTCAATCCGCGTTACGTCGAGCCCTACTGGAAGGGGACCTTTTGGTACAAGAGCTTCGACTTCCACATCCCGCAAGAAACAACGGCCCGCGCGGAGATCGATGAACGCGCGACCTGGTTCTACGAAGCGGTCGGAAGCACCGAAGGGATGGTCAATCCGACGCCTGGCGCCGGTCAGGTCTATATGACCACCAAGCGCGACAGCAAAGGTCGCATGCTGCGCGCCGACAAGACCTACAAGCTTCACGTCCCTGCCAGCGTACCAGTCAAGCAGTTCTGGTCGGTGACGCTCTACAGCGAGAACACGCGCCGTCCGTACGACAACGGTGGCAAGGAAGTTCGCGACATCAGTCTCGGGAGCCGAACGCAAGGTCTCAGGAAGAACGCGGACGGTAGCGTCGACCTCTATGTCGGGCCGAACGCCCCGAAGGGCTTCGAGAGCAACCACCTGAAGACGGTCCGCGACGACGGATGGTTCGTCTATTTCCGGCTCTACGCGCCGGAGCAGGCGTTCTTCGACAAGTCGTTCAAGCTGGCCGATTTCGAGATGATCGAGTGAGATCAAGGATTGAGTCACCCGGTCACGCGCCCGGGTGACTCATCGCGCGCTTGTCGAAGTCCGAAATCAACTCGTCTTCGTTTGTATCCCGACCCATCGATGGAGAATGCGCCATGAAGCACTTGCGCAACCGTGCCCTATGTCTTCCCGTGCTGGCCGGAACTGCCGTTGCTGCGATCATGCTGGCGACGGCAAGCGTGAATGCGCAGACCGATCGTTTCCAGGGTCTCGCGAATCTTCCCTTCGAACAGAATCGTCCGACGCCGGAAACGGCGAAGACACTGATGGATGAACTGACGTTCCAGCAGGCGACGCAGGCCTATCTCTGGGCGATGCCGCTGATCAATACGCTGGGGATGAAGTTCGGGTCCGAGGCGGTATTCGGCGCGGGTTACAACATCCTGCCGGTCTGGAAGGAGAGGCTCGACACGAAGACACTGGTGACGACGCCGAATTCCGACGTGCTCTACGCCATGAGCTATGTGGATATGAGCGAGACCGGCCCAATCGTGTTCGAGGCGCCGCCCAATCTTCAAGGCATCCTGCTCGATTTCTGGCAGCGGCCGATCCCGGTCGATGGTGGCCAATTCTTCGGCGATGTCGGCCTGCCGGGTCCGGACGCGGGCAAGGGCGGCAAATTCCTTGTCCTGCCGCCGGGTTACAAGGGCGAGATGCCAAAGGGCTATTACGTCTATCGCTCCGGCACGAACAACCTGTTCATCTTCCTGCGCGCTTTCTACCAGGATCCGCAGGACCTTTCGCCCGCGGTGAAGTTAATGGAGCAGGCGAAAATCTATCCGCTGAATCTTCCCGAAGCGCAGCGCAAGACGATGCAGTTCCCGAACGCTTCGGGTGTTTCGGCCAACATGCTGCCGCGTTCCGACATCACGGCCTTCGAGCAGATCAAATGGCTCGTCGATCGCGAAGGGCAGAATCTCGCCGACCGCGACGGACTGGGCGTTCTGGCCAATATCGGCCTCGTTGCCGGCCGGCCGTTCGCGCCCGATCCGAAGACGCGGGACGTCCTGAACGCCGCAGCGAAGACGGCTTACAAGACGAGCCGGGTGATCGGCAGATTGAGCGAGATTGGCGGACGCGATATCCGGGTGTGGAAGGACCGTCAATGGGTCAATCCGATAAACAACGTGAGCGAACCGGATTCCGACAAGACGATGGACCTGACCTGGCTCAACAAGAAGGCGGGCTTCACCGAGATTGAGCCGCGCGTCTGGATGTTCACCGACTACTATTCGCTCAGCCCGGGAATGGTTTCGCTGACGCCGGGCAAGGGGGCGGCATATGAAATCGCGTTCAATGACTCCGATGGCGATCCGCTATCGGGCGATCTTTCCTACAAGCTCACGCTGCCTCCCAATGTGCCGGCCAAGTTGTTTTGGTCTTTGACGCTGTACGAAGCCGAAAACGCATCGGGCCTTGCAACGAAGGAGAGACGTTTCCCTTCGCTCGGTTCGCGTGACAAGCCGATGCAGGACGCGGACGGCACGACGGACCTCTATATCGGACCCAAGGCTCCGAAAGGAAAAGAAGCCAACTGGCTTCCGACTGCGCCTGGCCGCGGCTTCTTTGCCATCCTTCGGCTGTACTTCCCGGAGGAGGCCGCCATCAACTACAGCTGGAAGCCCGGCGACTTCCAAAGATTGAACTGAGGGCTGCCGAAAGCCACTCAGGCCCTCGATTCCATCGCGTTGGCGCTGCTGATCGTCATTGCGGCACTCGCGTTGGGCGATACCTGGTGGTTGGAAAAAACGTAGCTCAGAGCAGGAGAGCAGGATGCATTTTGCGATGCAGGGGGCCGACCCCTTCTTGCACTGGCTTACACTTGGCATTTTGTGCGTGATGCCGGTGTTGCTCGCGTATGTGATATACAAGCTCGGCAGTTTGCCTGGATCGATTGCGAGAGCGCGCGGACATCCGCAAGCGGACGCCGTCAGCATCTGCGGATGGATGGGAATTGTCACAATCGTATTGTGGCCGATTGCGCTGATATGGGCGCATCTTGTTCCCGGCCGTCCGATCTCCGGCCGCGAACCCGGCGATTCCGAGGACAATGCCGTGTTGATGGCCCATATCCGTCAAGTGTCGCAACGAATCGCAGCGATCGAAAGCAAGCTGCCGAGGTCGGCAACCGGCGGAGCTTAGGCATGCTGTGGTCCCTGATCAGCTCGGCATTCATCATTTATCTGTATCGCAAGCTGAAAGCCGAGCGGGACCCGCAAGCGGCGGACGCGGGCGGCAGCAAGGCAACGGCCCTCGGCGCAGAGCTCGACAATCTCGACCGGCGGCTCGACTCGCTAGAGGCGCGACTGGCTGGCAATAAAGGCGAGGAGACTGGAAGATGATGGCCGCCATCTTCATCGCCTACACGGCGATCATCTGGCTCGTCTTCGACAAGCTGCGGCTCATTCCGCTCAGCCTGCCGCTCGCGCTTCTACTAGCGGCCGTCGGGCCCATCTTTGCATTTTACATCATCGTATCGATGAACAATTTTCATCCCTCGTCGACGGACGCCCGGGTGTTCCAGCGTGTCGTTCAGGTGGTGCCGCACATCACGGCGCCGGGTCGCGTTCAGGAGGTCGTCGCGGAAGGCAACGCCCCCATGAAGAAAGGCGATATACTGTTCAGAATCGACCCGCAGCAATTCGAGTTCGACGTCAAGCGTCTGGAGGCCGCACTAGCGGCGGCCGAACAAACCGTGCCGCAGCTGAAATCCTCAGTCGATCAGGCCGCTGCCGCCCTCGAGAAGGCAAATGTTCAGCTCAACCTCGCCAAAGCCGACTTCGATCGCCAGACGGAGTTGTTCGAGAAGAAAATCATTGCACAAGTTGCGCTTGATCGCGCCGAGCGCAATTTCGAGACTGCACAGCAAGCGGTCGCAGGGGCGCAGGCGGCGGAAGATCGTGCGCGGCTCGCCTATCAATCCAATATCGGCAGCGAAAATACGGCGGTCGCGCAGGTGCGCCAGCAGCTTGCGCTCGCAAAATACAATGTCGAGGAATCCGTCGTGCGCGCGCCATGCGACGGCTATGCCACCAACATCCAACTCGTGCCGGGCGCGGTCGTGAGCGCGGCTGCGTCGGTGATGCCATTTGTCTGCGATCGCGACGACCGCAACACTGGCGTTGTCGTCGCAACGTTCATGCAGGGACCGTATCTTCACATCAATCCGGGGGACTACGCGGAGGTCGTGTTCCCGATGTATCCGGGCCGGGTGTTTGCGGGAAAGGTCCTCACAACAATCGATCTCGCGAGCGAAGGGCAGTTGAGCGCCAGTGGATTATTTCCCGGTGCCAGTGCGCCGGGTACGGCACGCTTTGCGGTGCGAATAAAGCTCGACAATGGTGATAGCCTTCGCCTCCCGGCCGGCACGCAAGGTAATGCCGCCGTCTACACCGGTCAGGTCCAGGTATCCGGCATTATTCGAATGGCGCTGATGCGCCTGACCAGCTGGACGAACTATCTATTCTTTAGTTCCTAAAAACATGGGCTCAACCTGCCGCGCGTCAAAAAGAACATTCATGAGGTGATCGTCTACTGAAAATCAAATCAAGACAGGAAGATCATCGAGGCGATCGACGTGATCTTCTAGGCCGAGCAGCGGTAAGACATGCTCAAGATGAATCGAAAGGAAAGGCCACCATGAAAAGGACTGCGATCGACGCTCTCGGAATCACCCGCCGGGACGCGATGAAGGGCGGCATCGGCGCAGCGTCGCTCGCCGCGATGGGAGGAGGCGTTGCGGTCCCCGCAATCGCGACGACCTCGGTTGTCATGTCGTCTGACACCGCCCAGGCGCAACCGGCGGCCGCGTCCGGCAATGTGATCCAACCGGCCACCGGCATCAACATGCAGCCGGACTATGCGCGGATCATCGCCCAGACCGCCTATGTGTGGGGTTGGCCGATGGTCAATATGCTCAACCGCAACGCACGTATTACGCAGGCGCCGCGGCCCGGTCTGCTCGGCGGCATTATTCCGGTGGCCCCACAAGGTCAGATCGGGATGCTTCACGACTACATCGAGCCGTCGGAGACCTTCGTCACCTGTCCCAATCAGGACGTCGTCTACGGCCTTGGCTTCTTCTCACTCGACGAACAGCCGGTGGTCGCGCAGGTGCCCAATTTCGGCGACCGCTTCTGGGTCTATGCGATGTACGACCAGCGCACCGACCAGTTCGGGCGTCTCGGCAAGCCCTACAACACCAAGCCCGGCTTCTATCTACTGGTTGGCCCGAATTGAAACGGCAAAAAACCGGCGGGCATCACGGAGGTCGTGCGCTCTCCGACGGCGCTTGCCAATACGATCCCGCGCATCTTCCAGGACGACACGCCGCAGGACAAGAAAGCAATTCAATCGGTGATCAACCTGGTCGTTTTCTATCCGCTGAAGGACTTCACCGGAAAGATGAAGACGATCGACTGGGCCAACACGCCGAACATTCCCGCTCCGCCGTCGAGCGGCGATGCCGGCGGCGGCGAGACAAAGTGGGTAATTCCGGAGAAATTCTTCGACCAGTTCCCCGAGGTTCTCGCAAACGTCGGCCCGTTGCCGGGCGAGCAGGCGCTTTATGCGCAATTTCGCCTGCTGATGGATGCCGCCGCGAAAGATCCGGAACTTAGGAAAGTGCTGGTGCAGACCGCGATCGAGACGGAGGAAAAGGTCATCCACCCGTTCTTCCAGTGGAAATATAACGGACGCCCGGCGGGCAACGGCTGGAACCGCTCGACCAACAACGCGCAGTTCGGGATCGACTATTACAACCGGACCGGAACTGCAAAGTCGAACATGTTCGACAACCGGCCGACGGAGACCCAATATTTCTATACCGATAATGACGGTGCGGGCGCGCCACTGACCGGTGCCGGCAATTATGAGATCAGCTTCGCGAAAGGACAGGAGCCGCCGGTCAACGGCTTCTGGTCGCTGACGCTCTACAACGACAAGCACCTCTTCCATGCGAACAGCGTGAAGCGGTATTCGCTCGGCACCAAGAACAAGAACCTCAAGCGCAACGCTGACGGTTCGCTCACGCTCTACGCCGGGGCGAGCTCTCCCGGCGGCGACAAGGAGACCAACTGGCTGCCCGCGCCGGGAGGGAAATTCTCGCTCTATATCCGCGCTTACTGGGGCAAGCAGGGCATCCTCGACGGCTCGTGGAAGCCGCCGGTGATCAAGAAGGTCTGAGTTGGGACGTTCGGTCGCTGCCGAACTCGGCAGCGACCGCTTCTCACGGAAAATGTGCAGCGCCGCACGCAAATGAAGGGTTCGCTATTCGGAACAGGAGAGCGCTAAAAGTACGGTCAATGCCGGAATTTCAATCACTCGCGGTAGCATCCAATGACAAACAGGGAGTTTCTAATGAAGAAATCATCGTTCGCAGGCCGAAACGGACTCGGCGCTGCTATGCTTTTGCTGTCGATCGCACCCATGCAAGCCCAGGTTCCGCTATCGACCTACATGGACTCAAAGGGCTTCCTCGACGTCCAAGCGCTGACCTGCGCTCAACTGGCCAATACGTTCCAGGAGGACGCCGACTATCTCGCTGCGTGGTACAGCGGCTGGTACAATGGGCTGGCAGGGAAACACCACGCGCACATCACGCGAACGAAATCTGGCGAACACCAGGTGATCGTATACTGCAAGGCGCACCCTCAGACAAAGGTCATAGAAGCGATCGATCTGCTGTTCAAAAGCGGGCGGTGATGCTCGCTGCTTTGTCGAAGGCTTGTCCAACTCATCCAACGGAAGACAGACAATGAAAAAATTCGCAATTTCCATTCTTGCAATCACGATCATTGCCGCAGTGCCAGTCGATACGGTGCCTGCGGCGCCTTTGAGCCCGACCGCCCTGGGCGATTCGGCCACGAGAGCCTCCGACGTTATCGACGTCCGTGCTGCGGGTCGGCGCGGGGGCGCGGCGGTTGGACCGCGCGGCGGGGCCGTGGTTCATCGTGGCGGCGCTGCGGTCGGACCGCGCGGCGGCGCATATCGTGGTCGGACTGCCGTCGTCGGGCCGCGCGGCAATGTGGCGGTTCGCGGCACAACTGTAGTGAGAGGCGGTGGTGGATGGGCCCGGCCCGGCTGGTATGGATGGCCAAGAGGTGGTGCCATCGCGGCGGGCGCGGCTCTTGGTATGGTGACGGCAGCGGCGGCGGCTGCTTGGGCGGGCGCAGCGCCGGCGCCTGGCATGTGCTGGTACTACACCGACCCATCCCGCACACAGGGATTCTGGGACTATTGTCGGTAGATGTCGCAGGAGCGGTTCGGTTGAACTTTGGCGAGTCATGGTCACGACGGTCATGTTCGCCTCGGCCTGTGAAGCGCCGGGGTATCAGGCAGGACGTGATCGGCGGCTCCTAGAAGCCGCCGGTCATCCGGAAAGAGTCGCAGCTTCCACGCAAACGGATCCTTGGGCGATGGCGCTCATCAACCGCATGGAATGAAATTCGGCTCCGAAAGAGGGCGATAATATCAATTGCTCGGAGAATCGTTCACGGGCGACGCTTTGGTCGTCCGTTAAGAAGCCGATCGGCGCCCGACGCAGACGGCACCGGATTGGTGTTCTTTCGGGAAGTCCCGTCCCGGTTGTGGCCAGTCGCGCCCCATCCTGCAGACCTGTTGCGGGTCAGGGCCTTACATCGTCGCACCAAACCGGTGTCCGCTTGATCGCAGGCTTTGCCAAGATACCTCTCTATGAGACCTTCCTTTCTTCCTTTCAGTGTAAAGCTCGAGCCTCTCACACTCCGACGTGCAGAAGTTGGACGCTTCCTGCATAGCGCCACCCTTGTTCGCGATCTATCGTTGCGCTCTGGTTGGCGACTTGCGGTCGCGCGGACGGAATATCGCAACATCTGCTTGCTCATTGCACAGCTAGCAATGGCGGGACCGTCACACCGCCCTTAAATCCCTGAATCGTCCACCGGTAGGGCGAGATGTCGGTGCGAAAATTGCCGAGGCGCGGAGATGCCAGGTCAAGAATGTTGACGATGACCGCTGTCCACATAACGCTCAGCAACAACACCAGGATGTAATGGTTCGTCCCCTTGATGCCCAATTGATAGCCAAGGCATGCAGCGGTAACCAGCGTCAGCGCGATGAGCAGCCAGAATATCTGGGATGGAAGCCGTAGTCCGAAGGCAAACCGTTCGGCTGCACTTGCGTCGAATGTTTCGTTCAATGCAGACATCAGCGATACCGACAGGGGGCCAGGCTGATCCGCGATGATGGCGGTCAGGTGCCCCCATATGGCGGACTGCAGGATGTTGGTGCGCTGATTTAACTTGCCCGTCGCCGCACGATCCCGCTCCGCGCGAGCGTAGTCTTCCCGCACCTGGGCGTATTGTTCGAGCAGGCGCCCGATTTCCTTGCCTCGCTCACCCCCTACCGCCTCAGCGCGGAGCCAGGCCGTGCCGATCGCATTGGCTTCGGCCAAAGCCCCTGTGCGTCGTTCGCCGTATCGGGCGCTGGCGAAAGACAAGGTTAAGGCCAGCACAAATGCGAGCAGCGCCAACATGCCGCCCACGACAACAGCGACGCTTTCCGGCTGATTGCCCGGGTACCGGCTCCGCCATCGTCCGAGACAGTAGCCGGTCAAATAGGCAACCAATTGCACCGCAAGCAATAACAAGGCGAATGCCCATATGCTCCAGGCGGCGATTGAAGCTAGAGACGACACAGTGAATCCCTTCCCGAGTGTTTCATATGTTTTGCGGCAGGTAAGCCTGGCGATGCCGCACGATCAGAACTGCCGTGGCATCCATCACCCTGCTCCTTCCGAACGAGAGGGTAAAGCTGGCCTCGGCCATTGTCGCTGGATAATATCCTTGGCCGGTTTCCGGCTGAGCAGCGTGGTTCGAGAATTCGCTGTCGGGCGGCGCACCGTGCAGTAAGTCCCGACGCCGCGGGCCGGCAATGTCTGATATCCTCGGGGTGAACGGATCCGACCGTTTATCATCATGACGTTGCAGGCGCGAGCGACCGTGAAGAATATCCGGATGGGATTCGCGGCGGTGCTGCGCGTTGTCAGTTTGTGCCCCCGCCGTGGCCATTTCGCCGCAGTTGTGCTGCTGACGTCCAGAATCGTTCCTTCTGGCCGAGGACTCCTCTAATCTCGGACCGCTGGCTCACTCATAGGGGGCGACGTTGGAGTTCTTTTCGCATCTGCCGACACTGACGTCTTTCGCGCTTACGCTCATGCTGACACTGGTGCTGCCCAGCCTCATGGAGCGCCTCCGCCTCCCTCGTCCGATCGGGTACATCCTGGCAGGGATTGTTCTCGGGCCCAACGTTTTTTCTATTCTGAAACCCGACGGCGCGGTCGTCACCTTCTTTGCTGAACTGGGCAAGCTATTGCTGATGTTCTTTGCCGGGTTCGAGGTAAATATCGCGCAGTTCAATCGGGCCCGGCACAAGGCAGCCATCTTCGGCCTGCTTACATTCGCGTGCCCATTTGTTCTTGCCATCGTGGTCGCTTTCACGATGGGTTACACGGCCACCTCGTGCGCAGTGATCGGCGCCATACTCGCCTCCCACACCCTCCTTGGTCTTCCGATCGTCAAGCAAAGAGACCTGATGGGGAAGGAAGTGACGGTCGTAATCGTGGGAGCAACGCTCTTTACCGACCTGTTTTCCATTCTTGTTCTTGCGATTTGCGTGCCGATACACCTCAAGGGATTCGACCCGGCCGCGGTAACGATCACGCTGGCGTCGCTGGCGGTCTATGTACCGGCAATCATTTTTGGATTGAGCTGGCTTATCGAACGTCTGCTCAAGGCTTTCGGGACCACCAAGGCCTCAAATGCGCTTGTCATGCTGCTGGTCATGGCCATTGCGGCGCAGGTTGCCGAATGGATTGGTATGGAAGGGATCATCGGCGCATTTCTGGCTGGCGTTTGCCTGAAGCGCGTGTTCGGCGACATCAAAGGCGACGAATCCCTGGAAGTGATGAGCCAAGCGCTGTTTATTCCGGCTTTCTTCATTGCGGCAGGCTTTCTGGTCGACTTCAAGGTCTTCTTCATGACCTTGACGGAACAGCCAGGAATCGTATTGGGCGTGCTTGCGGCATTGTTCGGCGGCAAGTGGCTGGCTGCGGAGGCGATGGGAAGGCTGTTCAAATATCCCCGCCCGGAGCGAAATCTCATGTTCGCCCTGACCGTGCCGCAAGTCGCCGCGACTCTTGCTGTCGCTCTTGTGGCTTTCTCGACGATCAATGCCGTCGGTCAACGGCTGATCGATCACCCCATGTTGAACGCTACCGTCGTCCTCGTCATCGTGTCGTCTCTGGTGGGCTTGATCCTGACGGAGCGCGCGACAATTCAGATCAACGGGAATCCGAAAGCGACGATTGCTGGCCGCTCCGATGAAAAATTTACATAGATATTTCAATTATATACGAGTTCGCAGTTTTGTTCTGAATGGCGCGCCATCAATTTCAACGTCTGGAATGAAACTGCGAACCCGCGCTTCTCTAGATGCCGCCGGTTACCACGAGCGATGCTGCGGATGACCGAGATCCCCGCAGGGCCCGCGGCGTAACGCACGCATTGCCGCAAGCGTTTTAGCTCTCGCTCGCATCGGCGGATACGCCGGTACGCCAGTTGTTGACGGCTTCCTCGGCGGTGGAAAAATAGCGCACCAGCGGTTTGCGCAGGCCTGCGATGAGAAGGGTGCGTCTGACTGATTTCCCCGCTCCGGCAAAATAAACCCGGGTGCCGCTGTGACTGAGCTTCTCCACAAACCGTTCCAGTGCTTTGGCCGCGGTGCTGTCGACCAGCGGCACGTCCGAAAAATCGAGTACGAAAGCTTTGGGATGCTCGCCGATACGATCGAGAACCGCGCTGACCGCCGCCGTCGCGCCGAAGAAGAATGCTCCCGAGATCCGGTAGACGACCACATCCCGCCCCTGGGTCTTGGGATCGTAGACGTCGCGCTCATCGCCGCGTCTATCCGCCTGGTCGCCGAAACGGACGGGTCGACCGGTTTCGACCGCGACGGCTTCCGCCATGCGATGAAGAAACAGGAACGAGCCAAGCGTCACGCCGACGCCGATGGCGATGGTGAGGTCCTCGAAGATGGTCAGGAAGAAGGTAACGAGCAGAATTGCTGCGTCTCCCCAGGACGAGCGCAGCAGGCCCCAGAATTCCTGCTTTTCCGCCATGTTCCAGGCCACGATGGCGAGCACCGCACCAAGACTGGCAAGCGGGATGTAGGAAGCCAGTGGCGCCGCGACGAGCATGAACAAGAGTATGTAAAGTGCGTGCATGATGCCCGCGACAGGCCCGTGAGCGCCGGCCCTGACGTTGGTGGCCGTGCGGGCGATCGTGCCCGTCACGCACATGCCGCCAAATGTGACCGCCGCAATGTTCGCCGCTCCCTGCGCGACCAGTTCGCAATTCGATCGATGCTTGCGACCGCTCATGCCGTCGGCAACGACGGCTGAGAGCAGGGATTCAATCGCTCCCAGCAGCGCGATGGCGATCGCGTCGGGCAGCACCGCATGCATCTTGGCGAGATCGAAAGCCGGCAGGCTGGGAGCGGGCAGGGTACGCGGAACGCCGCCGAACTTCGTGCCGATGGTCGCGACATCGAGACTGAACAGGTAAGTGGCGAGCGCTGTTACGCCAACGGCGATCAGCAGCCCCGGCCACTTCGGCTTGTAGCGCCGCAAGACCAGGATGATGGCGACGGCGAGGAGCGCGAGGCAGACGGTAACGGGTCTAACGGTCTGAATGCTATCGATGATCGCAGCAATCTTGGGTATCAGCGCCGCCGGTTCTCTGGCGATGTCGAGCCCGAGGAGTTCCTTTATCTGGCTTGCAAAAATGATGACCGCTATTCCAGCCGTGAAGCCAACCGTCACCGGAAAGGGGATGTACTTGATGTAGGTTCCCAGTCGGAGAAATCCGACGGCGAGCATCATCGCTCCTGCCATCAGCGTTGCCAGAACCAGGCCATCGTAGCCGTGCCGCTCCACGATCGTGGCGATCAGAACGATGAATGCGCCTGCCGGGCCGCCGATCTGAAACCGGCTGCCGCCGAGTGCGGAGATTAGAAACCCGCCGACGATGGCGGTGTAGAGCCCCTTGTCGGGAGATAGCCCTGATCCGATCGCGATTGCCATCGAAAGCGGCAGTGCGACGATGGCAACCGTCAGCCCCGCGATTGCATCGGCGCGGAATTGCCTCCAGCCATATCCTTCACGCAGGATCGTAACCAGCTTCGGTGTGAACAGCTCTGAAAATGTCGGCCCCGGCGGTTTTGCCAAAGGCCTGGCTGCTGTCGCATCCATGGTTGTCCGTCTCCTTTTGCAAAGGAGCGGCGGGATCGTCGGCAGCGTCGTCGGCGGTCACCGTCGCATGTATTCAGTTCGCGGAGATTCAGGCCCTGCCGCGAGACTTCGTACCGGCCACCGCAGAAGGCTTCTTCAGGACGGCGGCCTCCTTGAGCCGTACCCCGCGCCCCTTTCCCTGGCTCGGGTTGTTCTCGCCGATCAATTCCACGCCGGCCGCATCGAACGCCTGAACCACCTTCGTCAGCGTATCCACGACGCCTCGCACGTTGCCCTGGCTGGCTTCCATCCTCTGGATCGTGGGCAGCGACACATCAGCAAGCCCGGCAAGCGTCTGCTGGTCGATTCCCAGGAGGGCGCGCGCTGCGCGCATTTGTGCAGCCGTGATCATGATCGCAGCTCCGTAACTATTCTATATAATGTATCAGGCATCCAAGTTGATGTCTAGGACATCAGTATGGATTTTCTAAATATCAACGCATCGAGCGGCGCCTCTTCCGGCGCCACTCCCCGTCAGTCGCACATACGCCGATCGGAACGAGCAGCCGCATGCCGTGAGCGAGGCCTTCGTCGCATCCATGGTCTGCTTGCAGGTCGTCTCCATGGTCGCCTTCGTCGATGCGTTCTTGGCCATGTCAGCCCACGTCTTGCGGGTCCGGTCGATCTGCGTCTTGTACATCGCGCGCTGGGCTTCGGGCACCTTGGAGACGATGCCGCCGCGACGGCGATGGATGTCGCCGTCGTGCAATTTCCCAAGCTGCAACTGAGCAGATCATGATTGCGCCGAACGAAGCGTCGGCATATTTCCAATAGTCTCGTTGAGGTGTTGGGAAGCCGATGTCGGAAGCGGAAGTGGATGTCGTTGTGCTCGGCGCGGGCATCGTCGGGGTGTCGACGGCCTATGCCGCACGGCAGCGCCGGATGTCGGTCGCTCTCGTCGACCGGCGCGAGCCGGGCAGCGAGACCTCGTACGGCAATGCCGGCATCATCAGCAGCGGCTCGATCTCGCCGCTCAACAATCCTTCGCTGTGGACGGCGCTGCCGAAATACCTGACCAACCGTCACCCGGCATTGCGCTGGAATCCGGTTTGGGCGGCTCGGAACGCCGGATGGGTCGCGCGCTTCCTGGCTAACTCAGCCGGTTCGCGCCTGCGGCCGCGGGCCGCTGCGCTGCACGGATTGATCGGCGCGTCGCTGAAGCTGCACCGGGAGTGGATCGTCAAGGCGGGCGCCGGGCATCGCATCCGCGAGACCGGCTGGCTGAAGGCGTGGCGCGGCGATGCCGTTGCGGCGGCGAAGCAGGAGCAGGCGCTGCTGACCGAATTCGGCATCGCCAGCGAACTGCTCGACCGGCAGGGCATCTCCGCGATCGAGCCTGATATCGTGCCCGTCTATAAAGTAGGCCTGCTGCACAGCCAGACCGCTTCGGTCGACTCTCCGGGCGAGGTGGTGAAGGCCTATGCGCGCATGTTCGCAGGCGCGAGCGGCGGCATCAGGCGTTCGGAGATCAAGTCGATTGTGCCCGACGGCGAGCGCTGGCGCGTGGTGCTGGCTGATGGCGAGATCGTGGCGCGCCATGTCGTGGTCGCGCTGGGACCGTGGTCGGCGGACCTGCTGCGGCCGCTCGGCTATCGCGTTCCGCTGGCGTTCGAGCGCGGCTACCACCGCGAATTCAAGCCGAATTCGGCGCGCAAATTGCTTCGTCCGATCCATGACGCCGACGGCAGTTTCCTCATGACACCGATGGAGCAGGGCATCCGCGTCACCTCGGGTGTCGAACTGACCGGCCGCGACGCGCCTTCCTCGTTCGTCCAACTCGATCAGGTGGTGCCGCTCGCGCGCGAGGTGGCCGAATTCGGCGACGCGGTCGGCGATATCTGGCGCGGGGCGCGGCCGACGCTGCCGGACAGCCTGCCGATGATCGGCCCGGCGCCTCGCCATGCCGGCCTGTGGCTTGCGTTCGGCAACCAGCATATCGGCTTCACGACAGGTCCGGCGACCGGAGCCGCCATTGCCGCCATGATCGCCGGTGCACCGCCGCCTTACGACGTCACGCCGTTCGCCCCAAGCCGCTACATTTCCTGACGCGACAGACCACAGCCGGGGTGCAACGGCAGGCCGGAACCCTCCGGCGAAGTTGCTGTGCGCGTTGGCATGCACATTGCACGCACCGCAGTCACGAATTCGAATCGATACGGCGGCGAAGTACGCGCAATGAGTGCACCGGATCTCTTGCACGGGACACCGGTTTGGTGACACCGTTGCGTCTGCTTCGCCGGAATGAGAACGTGGACGCGTGCCGGCCGGCACTGGGGATTTGTAGATGTTGCGTCTGATTGCCCGGCGTCTCGTTCTGGGCCTGCTGGTCGCGCTCACCGTGATGACGCTGGCGTTCCTGCTGACGCGGCTGTCGGGCGACCTTGCCGTTTCGATCGCCGGGCCGTCGGCAACGCAGGCCGACGTCGAAATCGTGCGCAAGGCCTACGGCCTCGACCGCCCGCTCTACGTCCAGTTCTTCGCCTGGACCGGCCGTGCGCTCGTCGGCGACTTCGGCCAGAGCTATTTCTTCAAGGACAGCGTCGCCAACCTGATTCAGAAGCGCCTGCCGATCACCCTCACGCTCGGCCTGGTGGGGCTGAGCCTCGCCCTGATCATCTCGCTGCCGCTCGGCATCCTGGCGGCGATCCGCGAAAATACCTGGATCGACCGCAGCGTCACCATGTTCACGATGGTGGGGCAGGCGATCCCGAGCTTCTGGCTGGCGCTGATCCTGATGATCGTGCTCGGCCTGCAACTCGGCATCCTGCCCATTTCAGGCACCGGCACCTGGCAGCATTTCGTGATGCCGGGAATAGTTCTCGCCTTCACGGCGATCCCGGCGCTGACGCGGCTGACGCGCTCCGGGATGATCGAGGCGATGGCCTCGGACTACATCCGCACCGCGCGCGCAAAGGGCCTGTCGCGCGCGCGTATCATCTTCAAGCACGCGCTTCGCAACGCCGCCATCCCCGTGGTGTCGATTGCCGCGGTCCAGCTTGGCTTCATGCTCGGCGGTTCGATCGTCATCGAGACCGTCTTCGCGCTGCATGGCGTCGGCTATCTCGGCTGGGAAAGCATCGCCAAGAACGATTTCCCGGTGGTGCAAGCGGTGGTGCTGGTGCTGGCCGTGTTCTATATCGGCCTCACTTTGCTGGCCGACATCCTCAATGCGCTTCTCGATCCGAGGCTGCGCACGGGATGAGCGAGCCGATTGCCATTCTTCCACCCCAGACCTCCCGCGTCGGTACGGCGGGTTTTGCGATCGGGATTGCCATCGTCGCCGTCATCGCGGCGGCCGCGGTCGTCGGCAATTCATTGGTGCCGCATGACCCGTTCACCCAGGATCTCGGCAATCGCCTCAAGCCGCCGTTCTGGATGGAGGGCAGTGAGGCCGGGCATTGGCTCGGTACCGACCAACTCGGCCGCGACTACCTCGCGCGGCTGGTCTATGGCGCGCGCATTTCGCTGCTGATCGGCATCATGACGGTAATCACGTCGGGATTGATCGGCATCACGCTCGGCGTGCTCGGTGGTTTCTTCGGCGGCCGCGTCGACGATTTCGTGCTGTTTGCCATCACGACCCGGCTGTCGATCCCGGTGGTGCTGGTGGCGCTCGCGGTCGTCGGGCTGATGGGATCGGGATTGGGGCTTGTCGTCGCGACGCTGGGGCTTCTGCTGTGGGATCGTTTTGCCGTCGTGGCGCGCGCTACGACGATGCAGGTTCGCAACCACGACTATGTCAGCGCCGCCTGGTGCGCCGGCGCCTCGATGCCCCATCTCCTGATCAAGGAAATATTGCCGAATATCGCAAGCCATCTTGCCGTCGTCGCCACGCTCGAGATGGCGCTCGCCATCCTGCTTGAGGCGGCGCTGTCGTTCCTCGGCCTCGGCGTGCCACCGCCGCTGCCGTCATGGGGGCTGATGATCGCGGAAGGCAAGGACTACATGTTCTTCTCGCCCTGGGTAATCATGATCCCCGGCGTCGCGCTGTTCGTTCTGGTGCTCGGCATCAATCTGGTCGGCGACGGACTGCGCAACCTCCTGGGCTCGGAGCGGCTGCGATGAGCGCGCTGCTGGAGATCGAGGAATTGCAGGTGGGTTTCGGCGGCCGCACGGCTGCGGTGCGCGGCGCTTCGTTCCGGGTCGAGAAGGGCCAGACGCATTGCCTGGTCGGCGAATCCGGCTGCGGCAAGTCGGTGACTGCGCTGGCGGTCATGAGCCTGCTGGCCAGAGGGGGGCAACGCTCCGCGAAACGCATGAGCTTCGCCGGCACTGATTTGCTGTCGCTGTCGGATCGCGAGATGGCGCGGCTGCGCGGCAATCGCATGTCGATGATCTTCCAGGAGCCGATGACCAGCCTCAATCCGGCGTTCACGATCGGCTCGCAGATGGCGGAGGTGCTGACGCGCCACAAGGGCGGCACGCGCGCCGCGGCGCTCGATCGTGCCGCCGAACTGATGGGCCGTGTCGGCATCACCGCGCCCGGCATGCGGCTTGGACAATTCCCGCACCAGCTTTCGGGCGGCTTGCGCCAGCGCGTGATGATCGCGATGGCGCTGATGTGCGATCCCGAACTGCTGATTGCCGACGAGCCGACCACCGCGCTCGACGTCACCGTGCAGGCGCAGATCCTGCGGCTGCTGGCCACGCTGAAGCGCGAGCTCGGCCTCTCGATCCTGCTGATCACCCACGATCTCGGCATCGTCGCGCGCGTCGCCGACCACGTATCGGTGATGTATGCCGGCGAGGTGGTCGAGCGCGCGTCGACGGCGGAGTTGTTCCGCGCGCCGCAGCACCCCTACACGCGCGGTCTGCTGTCCTGCGTGCCGGTGCCGGGCCGGGTGCAGCGTGACAAGCCGCTCGGCTCGATCCCGGGAGTCGTGCCGGCGATCGGGCCAGGCTTTGCCGGCTGTGCGTTCCGTTCGCGCTGCTCGCACGCCGACGAGACCTGCGCGCGCGATATTCCGCGCCGCCGGGCCGGCGAGGCGCACGACTATCTTTGCCGGCTCGCGCCGCAATCCGCGGAGCCGCAACCCGCATGAACGCCGCGATCGAGGTCCAGAATTTGCGGTGCGAGTTCCGGGTGCGCACCGGAATGATGTCGGCAGAAAAACGCGTGATTGCCGTCGACGACGTTACGTTCAGCATTGCGCCCGGCAGCGTGCTCGGCATCGTCGGCGAGTCCGGCTGCGGCAAATCCACGCTCGCACGCCTGATTTTGGGGCTGCTCAAGCCGACTTCGGGCACGGTGCTGGTCGACGGCAAGCGCCTGTTCGATCTCGACCGCAAGGCACGTGCCCGGCTGATCCAGCCGGTGTTCCAGGATCCGTTCGCCTCGCTCAATCCGCGCCGCCGCATCAAGGACATCGTGGCGCTGCCGCTGGTCGCTCAGGGCACGTTTTCGCGCGGCGAGATCGAGCGCCGGGTCGGGAGCATTCTCGAGCGGGTCGGCCTTTCGGCTGTCATGGGCGAGCGCATGCCGGCGCAACTCTCCGGCGGCCAGCGCCAGCGCGCGGCGATCGCGCGCGCACTGGTGCTCGAGCCGCGGATCGTGATCTGCGACGAGCCGACCAGCGCGCTCGACGTTTCGGTGCAGGCGCAAATCCTCAACCTGCTGGCCGATCTGCGCCGCGATCTCGGGTTGACCTATCTCTTCATCAGCCACAATCTTGCTGTCGTTGAGCACGTCGCGAGCGATGTCGCTGTCATGTATCTGGGCCGGTTCGTCGAGCGCAATGAAACCGACGCGCTGTTTCGCGAGCCCGGCCACCCCTATACGAGGGCGTTGCTGGAAAGCGTGCTGACGCCGGAGCCGGGCCGCGGCGTGCCGGATATCGGCCTCGGCGACGTCATGCCGGATCCGGCCAATATCCCGCCGGGCTGCCGGTTCAACCCGCGCTGCCGTATCGCCGTCGACCGCTGCCGCCATGCGGCGCCGGTGCCCATGGTCCGCGCTCCCCGGGGGATGGTAGAATGTCATCTGGCATAGAGCGTGCTTCACGCCGTCTTCGACACAGGTCGTGCTTCACGCCGCAAATCAGCAAGGATGGAGGGTAAGATGCGTACGCAAACCAGGATCAGTGCGGCAATTCTGACGGCGGTTCTGCTCGGCATCGGTGGGATGCCCGCGGCGGCGCAGAAATCCGCCGATACGTTGCGGATCGTGATGCGCGACGCGCTGCCCAATGTCGATCCCTATTACAATAATTTGCGGACCGGCGTGGTGATGCACCACCAGGGCTGGGACGCGCTGGTCTACCGCAACCCGGACACGTTCAAGCTCGAACCGCTGCTCGCGACCGAGTGGAAGCTGCCGGATGCGACCACGATCGAGTTCACCTTGCGGCCCGGCGTCAAATTCCACGACGGCAGCGCATTCACCGCCGACGACGTCGTCTACACCATCAACCTGATCGCCGATCCGGCGAGCCGGCTGTCGACGCCGTCGAACTACAACTGGCTCGAAAAGGCCGAGAAGACCGGCGATCTCTCGGTGCGGGTCAAGCTGAAACGCCCGAACCCCGCGGCACTGGAATATTTCGCGCTGGTCATCCCGATCTATCCCAAGGCCTACCGCGAGAAGGTCGGCGCCGAGGGCTACGCCAAGGCGCCGGTCGGCGCGGGTCCGTACAAGATGACCAAGGTCGAGCCGGGCGTCTCGATCGATTTCGAGCGCTTCGAGGATTACTGGGCCGGCAGCCCCAAGGGCAAGCCCGCGATCAAGAAGATGAGCGTGCGCTTCGTGCCTGATGCCGCCACGGAGATGACGGAGTTGCTCGCCGGCCGTGCCGACTGGATCTGGAACATGAATCCGGATCAGATCGATCCGGTGAACCGGATGCCGCATCTGCAGGCGGTACGCAAGGAATCGATGCGGATCGGCTATCTCTCGCTCGATGCCGGCGGCCGCACCGGTGCCGACAACCCCATGACCAAGCTCAAGGTGCGTCAGGCGATCTGGTATGCGATCGACCGCAAGGCGATCGCCGAGAAGCTCGTCACCGGCGGCAGCCGCGTGCCGCTCGCGCCGTGCATCCCGTCGCAGTTCGGCTGCGACGGCGAGATCGCGGCGACCTACGAATACAATCCGGCAAAGGCCAAGCAGCTTCTCGCCGAGGCCGGCTATCCCGACGGATTCGATGTCGAGCTTGCCAGCTACGTGCTGCCGCAATGGGGTTCGGCGGTCCAGAACTACCTGCATGCGGTCGGCATCCGCGCCAAGCTCAACCAGCTCCAGACGGCTGCCCTGATCCAGCGCGCCAAGGCCGGCGAGCTGCGTGCGTATCTCGGAAGCTGGGGCAGCTATTCGATCAACGACGTCTCGGCCATTCTGCCGAATTTCTTCGACGGCGGCGCCGACGATTATGCGCGCGATCCGGACGTGCAGAAATGGCTGGTGCAGGGCGGATCATCCATCAGTCCGGAAGTGCGCAAGGAGGCCTATTCGGCGGCGATCAAGAAGATCACCGAGCAGGCCTACTGGTCGCCGCTGCACACCTATGTGACGACCTACGGCCACGCCAAGCAGCTCGACTTCACGCCATACCCGGACGAACTGCCGCGCTTCTATCTAGCGAAGTGGAAATAAGTCGGCTCGGCGAGCACCACTGCCGTTTAGCTGATTATCACGGGCATGCGCGACGCAATTTTGCGTCGCGCCTTAACAACCGCCGGACCTGCGTTCAGGTCTGCCGGAAATCGATGCCGCGCACGATGCCTCTGATGTTGCCGCGTGCGCGTGTCATCAGCTTTCCTCCTGGAACGGAATTAACGTGCGGACCTTCATGGCGGAGTCATAAATCTCGATCTGAAGATAGGGATAAGCCGACTTCAGCTTTCGGCCGGCGGCTTCGGCTGCCTCGGCAGTATCAAATTCCGACTTGAAATGGCCGTCGACAATCGTCGCAAACCCTTCGGTGGGTGGCCTGTCGGCGCGTGATGGTTTTTTCGGTTCCGGTTCGTCAATGGAGAGAAGAGGCTTTTTCATCGTCAATGCTCCCGCGAATCGCGTGACTGGTTCTCGGATGTGGGTCAGTGGCTGGCTTGGGCTGACGGCTGATATGTCGAAGATGGAGAAGCGCCGTTTCTGATCATGCCCGACAGGCCGGACCGCGCCAGAACCGGCACGGACGTCCATCGCCTGTGCCAGACAGGGATAAAGGGCGGTTACGGATGCAGCAGACGCTCTTTGAGCCACGATGTCTAGGGATGTTTTGTACTCGCTATGTCAGGAACGTAGGCTTAAAATTGACTATGGGCGCGTTTCCCACGGCCCGATGAGTAATTTTTTCCAGTTCCGACATTGCCAACCAGGGAGGTCGACATGGCCAAGGGCGAGCAACGAAGCAATCGGGAAGCCAAGAAACCCAAGAAAGAGAAGATCAAGGTGATCGCCGCGGCGCCAAGCCAGAAGGGCGCAGGTGCCGGCTGGCAGCCGACCTTGGGTTCCGGCAAGAAGAAATGATAACGGGTGGCTGATGGGCTGACCTCACCGGTCCGCGTTCGCCGCGTTCGTCACATGCACGCCGGGCTGCTGCCCCGCGTTCCACTTGCCGCCGATCGCGCGCTCGATCTGGGCGGCGAGTTGCAACAGCAGCCCGTCATTGGCCTGTTTCGCAAGCGCCTGGATGCCGAGCGGCAGGCCGTGCTCGTGGGTCGCCATCGGCAGCGAGATGGCGGGGATGCCGCAGAGATTGGCGAGCGGCGTGAACGCGAAATTGCGCCAGAGATTGCCGAACCAGTCGAGCACATCGGGATTGTCGCTGACGGTGAGATACTCCGTGGCGCCGACCTTGGGCGTCGGCAGCGCCGTGATCGGCGTCAGGATGATATCCCAATCCTCGAAGAAGGCGCCGAAGCCGCGTGATGTCGTGTTGAACACCGCCTGCATCCGCGCCCGCTCGGCATAGCTCGTGTTCCGGCCGTGTTCCCAGATCCTGATGTTGATGGGCTCGATCAGGTCTTCAGGCGGCCGTTCCAACCCGCGCGCTGCCAGCATGTTGCCGATGACGACAGCAAAGTTGCTGATGTAGCAGGTGGTCTGCGCTGCAAAGGCTTCGCGATAGTCCAGTTGCGGCAGCGCGTAGTCGACCTGGTGACCGAGGCCTTCGAGGAAGCGTCCGGCCTTTTCCAGTTCAGCCACGATGTGCGGCGTCGCCCGGTAGTCGCCCCACTGGTGCGAGAGCGCGATTTTCAGCTTGCCCGGGTCGCGCGCGATCATCCTTGTGTAAGGCTCCGGCGGACTCCAGAACGGCATGAATTCGCCGGGCGCGGGGCCGCGGCAGGCATCGACGAACGCTGCGGTGTCGCGCACCGTGCGTGATTGGCAGCCCTGAATGGAGACCAGCCCGCTGAGGTCGGACAAAAGCGGCGACAGCGAGAACACGCCGCGCGACACCTTCAGGCCGATGTTGCCGTTGACCCCTGCGGGAATCCGGATCGAACCGCCGCCGTCGGTCGCATGCGCGATCGGCACCGCGCCGGCGGCGACCATGGCGGCGCTGCCGGCCGACGATCCGCAGGTGGTGTAGTCGGTATTCCAGGGGTTGCGCGTGATGTAGACGGCGGGATTTTCCGCCGAGCTGCAGACCCCGAATTCCGGCGTGGTGGTACGTCCGATCAAATTGAGGCCGGCGCCGCGCATCTTCCGGGTCATGAACGTGTCGGCGGTGGCACGATTGCCGCGCATCAGCAGCGAGCCCATTTCCTGCAGGCGGTCCTTCATGGTGGGGCCGAGATCCTTCATCAGGAACGGCAGGCCGGCGAAGGGGCCATCGAGATTGGTGCCGTCTTTGGCCGGATCAGCAACCGCATCATCGAACACTTCGACCACGCCCGACAGCGCCGGATCCACTTTGGCGATGCCGGCCGCAGCCTGCGCCGCCAGTTCAGCGGCGGTTAGTTCGCCCTTGTTGACCCGCGCGGCCAGCGCAACGCCATCGTGCTGCGCCCACTCATCCCAGCTCATCGGTAGATTCATTAAACTCATCCTCTAGGCGCAACTTTGCACCCTATTAGGCAGCGCGGGTTAATCGATCTGTTGTCATTACTGTCAAATCCTGATCAGCCGCACTTTGGTGCCCCAGGGATCGGTGGTCTCGATGCCGTCAGCGATCGCCACAGCCGGTGCGCCCGCCTGCTTCAACCGCTGCTCCTGCGCTTGCAGCATATCCGGCCCCGCGATCTCCAGCGAAAACCATGCCAGTCCCGTGGCGGTGTCGTCGCGCCGTCCGGCCCCCTGGCTTTGCCAGACGTTGAGACCGAGGTGATGGTGATAACGCCCCGAGGACAGGAATGCGGCACCAGTCCGCTTGCGGGTCGGGTCGAAGCCGATCGCGCCGCCATAGAAGCGATCCGCCTGTTCGAGATCGCCGACGCGCAGGTGCATGTGGCCGATACGAAGGCCGTCGGGCGCCTTGGCATAGCTGGTGGAGCGCGTATCCGTCAGCGCCAGAAGGCCGTCGATGTCGAGCGGGTCGGTCGCCATCGTGACGGTGCCTGCGTTCCATTGCCAGAGTTCGGGCGCGCGATCCGCATAGACCTCGATGCCGTTGCCTTCGGGATCGTCGAGATAGACGGATTCGCTGACGAGGTGGTCGGCAAAGCCGCTCAGCGGAATCCTGTTCGCCGCGGCGTGCACCAGCCAGCGCGCGAGATCCTTGCGCGTCGGCATCAGGAACGCGGTGTGATAGAGGCCGGCTGCGTTTCGCGGCTCGCGCGCCGCGCCTTCGCGCCGTTCGAGGTCGAGCAACGGCACGCCGCCCGCGCCGAGACGGGCGCCGGTTGCCGTGCGGGTCATGACGGTGAGCCCGATCGCGTCCCGATAGTAATCGGCGACCTTGTCGAGGTCGCGCACGCGCAACGTCACCATGCCGACGCGCATCGGCGTGCGGTTGGCAAATGTCGGCCCGTTGCCCTCCGCGCCATCGGCCCGCGCCGCTCCAGCGGCTGCCGCGCCGAGCGATGAGGCGCCGGCGAGGTGAAGCAGCGTGCGGCGCGTCAGGTCGATGGTCATGTCCTTGTTCCTTGGCGACTGGCGGGGCGGTCATTTCACGGGGAAAGCAAATCCTGCGCCGCTTGGTCCGCGTATCCCCAGCATACGGCCTGCAGCAGGATGACCGCAATGTCGCAGCTACCCGGAACCTTCGCTGCACCAGAATGTTTTCCTCCAAATAGGTACTTTCCGACCACTGGAGAAAAACATGATCCGCGTCTCGGCAGCGATCCTCGCAGGAATATTGAGCGTGAGCGCTGCGGCCGCACAGTCTACCGCGGCGTCGAGCGACAAGCCGGAGACGGCGTGCACGACGTCGCCGGCTGCGACAACGGGAAGCGGCGAGGAAAAGACCGCCAACTCCATGGCCATTGAAAAGAGCGCCGTGCTGCCGGACGCCGGCGGATCCGACTCGGCTGCACCCACCGTGCAGAGCGGGGGCAAGCCGCTGAAGGTCGATCCGAACTGCCCGCCGGATTCCAAGCCGAAGTAGTGGGCTTCGATCCGCACCTCGCGGTCTATCGGTATCCCCGACAAACGACGCCAGCTATTCGCGCAAGATTTGCTCTTGGCAAAACTCAGGGCAGGGAAAGAGACTTCTCTTTATTCCCTCGATCAGGAAGTTCGATCCGCTGTCCGATAGATGCACGTTATCGGTAATTATGACGTCGTTTGCCGATGCGCCGACGCGCGTCATGCACCCTTCCGAGTTGCACAGCACATGCCATGCTGAGATGTACTCCGTTCCGACTGCCTTGCTGAATGCTTCCATTCGTTCATCGTCCTCGGGGCCGGATACGCCTGCGGCTATTCTGTCCGCGATCGTGTGCCGCAATCGGTAGAAATTCACCAGCGTATGAGGAAGTGTGCGCTTCCAGACCGGTACCGGTCCCAAGATCACAATTCGCTTGATGTTGAGGGCCCTTAGCTGACCGATTGTTTCCTGGAGTTTCCGGAGATCCTTGTGGCCGCCCCACCATGCCTGCAGCAGGACGATCTCGGGACGTGATGATTTTATCAGGTCGAATACAATTGCATTGGCTGCATCGCACCTGGCATCGGAGCCAGCCGCCAGGATGGGCGGGCATGCTGACGCCGTGAAGCGAGCCAGGCGAAACGGAACTGTTGCCTGCGCATTCTTCAAGCCCGGGTAAAGCGCTGCAGCGGTGGAATCTCCCCATAAAAGTACGAGGGGCTTACTGCCCTGCTCGATGCAACTCGAACTGAATTCAGACCCGGGTACGTCCAGGAAGCAGCTGTCACGGAACCCGGCATTGCCGTGCGGCGCCAGTTGCGCGATATCTCGAATTTCCGGCGGAAAGCGAAATACAAAGCCCGATGCTGTTGCCGTCACGATCCCCACCATGCCGATCGCGAGCAATCCGAAAGCCAGTTTCGGCGCTGTATTTTTCTGCTGGCGAAGTGGAATTTCGACAAAGCGAAATGTGAGCCATGAGAGGACGATCGCAACGAGAACGACGGCCCAAATCTCCGCCGCATTTGGATTTCCGTTCCGCACGATCCCGAGATAGGACAATAGCGGCCAGTGCCAGAGATATAGCGGATAGCTGATCAGTCCGATCAGGACCATCTGCGGGGTGGATAGAAAAGTCCTGTTTAGCAGGGAATTTGGCGAGAGAATAATCAGCACCGCGCCAAGCACCGGCAACAGCGCATAAACGCCCGGAAACAGGCTTTCCTTGTTGAGCGTTGCCGCAGCAAAGATAATTGCTGCGGCGCCAATCGCTGCCAGCAGGTTCTCGAGTTGCGGGAAGCGTTGCTCTCCCCGCTCCAAATCGTCGGTGTAGTAGGTGGCGACAATGCCGCCGGCCAGCAATTCCCATGCTCTCGGTATTGGCGAGTAAAAGGACCAATCCTTGTAGCCGAAGAAAATCAACAGGCTGACGCCAAACGACGCCGTGGCGATGGCTCCCATCAAGGTTCGGCGCCACTTCCATCCGATCAGCAAGAGAGCCGGTGGCCAGAAGATGTAGAACTGTTCTTCGATGCCTAAAGACCAAAGGTGCAGGAGGGGATTTTCGGTCGCGTCCGGAGCAAAATATCCGAGTTGTGTGAGCTGAAACAGATTGGATACGAACGCAACGCCGGCCGCGATGTTCTTCCCGAGCAGGGAAAAGCCGTCCGGCAGAAGAACAAGCCAGCCGAGCACGTAGGTGACGGCCATGACGACGATGAGCGCCGGAAATATCCGCCGAATCCGGCGAGAGTAGAATTCCAGGAACGAAAAGGAATTGGTTCTGCTTTGCGAGAGAATGATACGGGTGATCAGGAAACCCGAGATCACGAAGAAAACGTCAACTCCGATGAATCCGCCGGGGATCAACGATGGCTGGGCGTGATATCCGACGACCAGCAGAATGGAAATCGCTCGCAGGCCATCGATGTCCGGGCGATAGGCACCCCTCTCGTTTGGATGTCCCGATCGCGCCATTGGCAATTGCATTCCCCATTTCCTTGCTGCAGCTGCCGTTACCACCACCCCCGCAGCCGGAAACCGGGATGAATTGGACTGGGCCGAACTCATGACAGCGATAGCGAATATGGATGCCTCGCGCGAGTGTCGCGATTGTGTCTGCACGCCAGGTGGCGCATGACCAGCTGTGGAGATATGGCACGGGCCGGCCATCTCGAATCGCGAGGCCCGAGACAGTAACCCACACCAGCCTTTCAATTTTGCGATAGAAGCCATGTCCACATTCAAATTCCTCAACTAGCCGCCGCGATCTATTGTCGGTTCAACCCAAGTCAGGAATCGAAAGAGGAAGCGGACCCCTATGGCGGAAGCAGCAAAATCACGGAGTGAGGCGCCACTGCCGACGTGGCCGGATGAGATTTATCGCGTACTGAAAGACGCCGGCATTCGCCAGGTCGCGATGGTGCCGGACGCCGGCCACAGCCGACTGATCCGTTCCTTCGAGGCCGATCCGGAGACGCGCGTCGTCACGCTGACGACGGAAGAAGAGGGCGTAGCGATGCTGGCCGGCGCATGGCTCGGCGGCGAGCGCGGCGTGCTTCTGCTGCAGTCGAGCGGCGTCGGCAACTGCATCAACATGCTGTCGCTGCCGGTCATCTGCCACATGCCGCTGTTGATGATCGTCACGATGCGCGGCGATTGGGGCGAGTTCAATCCATGGCAGATCCCGATGGGGCAGGGCACCCGGCCCTCACTCGAGGCGATGGGCGTGATCGTGAACAAGGTGGACGAGCCCGATCTCGTCGCGTCCACCGTGCAGGGCGCGGCGCATCTCGCCTTCAACACCTGGAAGCCGGTGGCGGTTCTGCTCGGACAGCGCGTGCTGGGCGCCAAGAATTTCAAGGAGCTTGCCCGCAAATGAACAATCCGAACGCACTCCTGCATCGCCGCGACGTCGTCACCGAACTCGTGCGCGACCGCGCCGATCTCCTCGTCATCGCCGGTCTCGGCGCACCGAACTGGGACGTCTCGGCCGCCGGCGATCATGCCAACAATTTTCCGCTCTGGGGTGCCATGGGTGGCGCGTCGATGATCGGGCTCGGCCTGGCGCTGGCGCAGCCGAAGCGCAAGGTGCTCGTCATCACCGGCGACGGCGAACTGCTGATGAATGTCGGCTCTCTGGCTCCGATCGCGGTGGAAGCGCCGAAGAATCTCACCATCGCGGTTCTCGACAATGAACGCTTCGGCGAGACAGGCATGCAGAAGACGCCGACCGCCTCCGGTGTCGACCTCGCCGCGATCGCGACCGCTTGCGGAATCCGCACCTCGCGCATCGTCCGCACCATGGCCGAAGTCACCGAGCTTCGCGACCTCGCGCATGAGGGGCGAGGCACGGCCTTCGCGCAGATCAAGATCAATCCCGAAGCGTTGGTCTTCGTGATGCCCCCGGCTGACGGCGTCATCCTGACGTCGCGCTTCCGGCAATCCGTACTTGGCGACGAAGCGCTCTTCAACTGAGGAAGAAGCTGAAACCCAACTTTTCGTCATGCCGGGACAAGCCCGGCCATGACGGAAGAGAATGCGCAAGTCTTGCTACGCCGTCATGTTGATCTTCCAGAGGCCCTCTTTGGAGAGCTGTTGAACCTCCGACATGACAAGCGTGGCGATCGTGGTTGTTGCGATCGACGGGGGATGCGCGATCGGCGAGGCCAGGATCAGTTCGCGCGACACCGACGGATTGACCAGCGCCGCCATCTCCAGGCGCTTCGTAGCCACTTCAGTGCGGATCGCCGAAGGCGGCAGCAGCGTGTAGCCGAGGCCCTGCTCCATCAGGCTGATCTGGGCGCGGTAGGAATCGGCCTCGATCAGCGGCGTCAGCTTCAGCCGCTCGCGCGAAGCGGCCTTCTCCAGCAGCGCCCGCAGGCCGTGCGAGATGCTCGGCAGGATGAGCTTCTGCTTCACCAGCCATTTGAGGTCGACCTGCTTGCGCTTGTTCAGGCCCGATCCCGGCGGTCCGACCACGGCGATATCCTCGCGTCCGACCGACTGGACCGTAAGATGCAGGTCCACCGCCGGGCCATAGATGATGGCGAGATCCATCTCGCCGCGATGCAGCCACTCGACCAGATGGCCGCCATAGCTCTCGACGATGCGCAGCGAGATATCGGGGAACTCGTCAAGGACGCGCCGCGCAAACCGTCCGGACAGGACGGCGCTCACCGTCGGCACCAGCCCCAGGATGACACGGCCGGACGGGTTGCCGTTGGCGGATTTGAGATCGTCGCTGACCTGTTCGATCTGGCGGATGAGCCCGGTGGTGCGGTCGAGCAGCATGCGGCCGGCGCTGGTCAGGAGCATGCCGCGTCCGTTGCGGACGAACAGTTCGACGCGCAACTCGTGTTCCAGCAGCTTGATATGCCGGCTCAGCGCCGGTTGCGCGGCACGCAGCCGGTCCGCCGCCTTGCTGAGGCTTCCGAGCTCGGCCACGGCGCGAAAAGTCCGCAATTGTTTGAGGTCCATCGATCGCCTGAATGTTCAATCCCGCCCGCATCATACGTCGTTTTGGCAGGCCCGGTGCAATTAGATCAATGCGGCAATGACATGAGCGTTAACGGCGTTGTCCGGGATGACGTGCCGTTACCGATGCTGCTATTCAAGGCTAAAGAACCCCATCAAGAAAACCCGATCCATGACCCTGTCATCCGTCGCCCTGGCCAAGTCCGCACCGCCCTGCTGCTGCGCGATGAAATCGCCTTGCTCGATGTCAGACACGAGGCCGTGTTTGCCACCGGCCATCCGCTGTTTGCCGCCAACATGGCCGCCGACCGGATCGCGCTCGAAGCCGCGGCGCGGCTGCCGCGCAAGGATGCGCCGATCGTGATTTACGATGCCGGTGAAGGCCTGGTGGCGGTGGCGGCGGAACGGCTCGCGGCGATGGGCTACGTCAACGTTCGCCAGCTCGAGGGCGGGCTGCAGGGCTGGAAACGGGCGGGCTACGAGCTGTTTGAGGACGTCAATTCCTACGCCAAGGCTTTTGGCGAACTGGTGGAGTCGAGGCGCCATACGCCGTCGCTGGCCGCGGAAGAAGTCGCGGCCCTGATCGAAAGCAACGCCAACATCAGCATCCTCGATGTCCGGCGCTTCGATGAGTACGCCACCATGAACATTCCCGGCTCCGTCAGCGTGCCCGGGGCGGAACTGGTGCTGCGCGCCGGCCGCGCCGCGCCGGATCCGGAGACCACCCTCATCGTCAATTGCGCCGGGCGGACACGATCGATCATCGGCACCCAGTCGCTGATCAATGCCGGTGTTACGAACAAGGTGGTGGCGCTGCGCAACGGGACGATCGGCTGGACGTTGGCCAGGCAGAATCTCGATCACGGCTCCGGTAGGCGCGGCGAGATCGGCGCCATCGAAGGCGCGGAAGCCAGTGCACGCGACGTCGCCTATCGCGCCGGTGTCCGGCATATCGGCGCGGAAGAGATGGCCGCACTGCAGGAAAAGGCCGACCGCACGCTGTACCGCTTCGACGTGCGCTCGGAGGAGGAATACACCACCGGCCATCTCGCCGGCTTTCGCCACTATGCCGGCGGACAACTTGTGCAGGAAATCGACATGGCCGCGCCCGTCCGCGGCGCGCGCATCGTGCTGACCGACGACAGGCGGGTCCGCGCCGACATGACCGCCTCCTGGCTCGCGCAGATGGGATGGGAAGCCTACGTGCTCGAAGGTGGCTATGACGGTGCCCTCGAAGCCGGACCGCCGCAGGTCATCCCGAAGCCCGATCCGTCACACCGCTATCGTCGCCCCTACGAAGGCACCGATATCAAGGAAAGCGCGATGCAGGCCTATCTCGACTGGGAATACGGCCTGGTCGAACAGCTCCGCCGCGACGGCAGCCACGGATTCTTCGTGATCTAATCCTCGGCACCGACCATGCTCGCGAGCTTCTCTGCCGCATAATTCTCGCCGATCGACATCGCGCAGATCCGCGAAATCTGCACGAAAGGAAGGCCGCTCTCCTCGGCCCATGTATTGAACTGCGCCTGCACCTTGGCGAGATCGCGCTTGGATGTCACCGTTTCGGCGATGTCGAGCCCGGCATCGCGCAGGCAAAGCACGACATCCCGCGACGTGACGAACCCGTCCCAGCCGATGAAGCGCAGCATCATCTGGCCGGTGCCGCCGCCAAGCCGGCTGCCGCGCTTCGAGAGCAATTCCAGCAACCCGGCCTCGTCGGAGGACGGCCAGTTCGCAAGGAACTTGCCGAAGCTGCCGTGCTCCCTGGCGATATCCCTGACGAAGCCGGCATTGGCGCGCACCGACATGATCTTGGCGCCGTTGCGGACGATGCGCGTGTCCTTCATCAGCGCGTCCCAGAAATCGTCCGGTTGTAGCGTGAGCGGGCCGGGCTTGAAGCCGAGGAACGCCTTCTCGAACCCCGGCCACTTGGCCTCGATCACGCTCCAGGCAAAGCCCGCCGAAAACACCCGCCTGGTCATTTCGGCAAGAATCCGGTCGTCGCCGAGTTTGGCCAGCGCCTTCGGATCGGGCTTCGGCGGCAGCAGGCCGGCGAGCGCCTTGGGTCCGCCCTTGCGCTTCTCGGCGCGGGCACGAATGGTCTTGAACGGGGTCACGACGGCTGACCTCTGGTGAAATGACCGGAAGCCATAGTGTAGAAGTGATCGGCTGACCTGCAAAGAATGGATGGCGTCCCGGTCGGTTTTCGCCTAAAGCATCCCCACCTCATTGAAATCGGTCAGGCCGTACGGCTGCGCTTCGTGAAATGCGCGGCTTTGAGCCATTTTCGGTTCGGGGCGGTATTCAACATTTCCGGCTGATAGAGCCAACCCAGGGTCTGACATCTCGTGACATTATTACCCACCTCGCCGCCGCTCGCCCGAGCCCTGGCGGAACGCAACTTCGATCGGCTGACGCAGGTCCAGACAGCGGTGCTGGTCGAGGATGCCGCCGGCCGCGACCTCCTGGTTTCGGCGCAGACCGGTTCGGGCAAGACGGTCGCCTATGGGCTGGCGATCGCGAACAACCTGCTCGATGGCGCCGAACGCTTCGCGCGCGCCGCGGCTCCCCTGGCGCTGATCGTCGCGCCGACCCGCGAACTGGCGCTTCAGGTCCATCGCGAGCTTGCCTGGCTTTATCAGCATGCGGATGCACGCGTCGTTTCCTGCGTCGGCGGCATGGATCCGCGCCGCGAGCAGCGCGAACTGGCCGCGGGCGCGCATATCGTGGTCGGCACGCCGGGGCGGCTCTGCGATCATCTGCGGCGCGGCCGTCTCGACGTTTCGGAATTGAAGGCGATCGTACTCGACGAGGCCGACGAGATGCTCGATCTCGGCTTTCGCGAGGACATGGAATTCATCCTGCAGGCCACACCGGAAGATCGCCGTACGCTGCTGTTTTCGGCGACGTTGCCGCGCGGCATCGTGGCGCTGGCGAAGGAATATCAGCGGGCGGCCTTTCGCGTCGAAGTTGCGGGCGATGAGGGCGGCCATGCCGATATCGAGTACCGCGCGATCCGGATAACGGCTGGCGATGTCGAGCACGCGGTCGTCAACATTCTGCGATTCTACGAATCGCCGAGCGCACTGGTGTTTTGCAACACGCGGGAAGCCGTCCGGCATCTGCAGGCGACGCTGCTGGAACGCGGCTTCTCGGTTGTCGCGCTGTCGGGCGAACTGACCCAGAACGAGCGAACGATGGCGCTGCAGGCCCTGCGTGACGGCCGTGCCCGCGTCTGCGTCGCCACCGACGTGGCCGCGCGCGGCATCGACCTGCCCAACCTAGATCTCGTCATCCACGCCGATCTTCCGAACGATCCGGAAGTGATGCAGCACCGTTCGGGGCGCACCGGGCGCGCCGGCCGCAAGGGCGTCAGCGTGCTGCTGGTCCCGCCGGCGCGGCGGCGGCGCGCCGAAATGTTGCTCAAGCTGGCTGGCACCGATGCTCTATGGGGTGTGGCGCCGGAGCCGGATGAAATCCGCAAGCTCGATCACGAGCGCCTGCTGAAGGACGAACTGTTCGCGGCGGAGACGACGCCCGAGGATCAGACGCTGGCGCAGGCGCTGCTAGCCGAGCGTTCGGCGGAAGAAATCGCGGCGGCGCTGGCGCGCCTCTACCGCGCACGGCTTCCGTCGCCCGAGGACATCGTCGATCCCGGCGAGGATCGCGTCAGGTCGAGGGCTGAACGCGCGCGGGAGCGGGGCGACCGGGAAGCAGGACGGGGATCGAAGCCTGCAAGATCCTCCGCCCGTCACGGCATGGCTGAAGACAGCGTCTGGTTCAGCGCCGCGATCGGCCGCAAGAAGAACGCCGAAGCGCGCTGGCTGCTGCCGATGCTCTGCCGTCGCGGCAGCATCAAGAAGGAAGACATCGGCACCATTCGCGTTCTCGACACCACCACCGAGTTCGAGATTTCCGCCCGTGTCGCCAGCCGCTTCGCCGCCAGAATCCGCCGGCCCGACAAGGAAGACAGCATCCGTATCGAGGCGCTCGCAGGCGCCCCGCCGCGTGAGGAGGCTCGCGCGCCGGAGTGGACACCGAAGCCGCACGGCAAAACCGCAAGGCCCCCTGACGGAGCAGGGTTTGACAAGAAAGCCCGTTACGATACGAAGAAATCGCATCGGGACAGACCGGCTCACCCCGGAAAGCCGCGGCATGAAAATGAGGCGCCTGCGAAGGTCGCCTTCGCAAAGAAGAAAAAGAAGAAGTTTCGCGATTAACAGGTCTGTGACATGGCTGCCTTCCCGACCTCGACCACCGTCCTCGACTCCATCCTGTTCCGCGACGCGTTCGGAACGGCGGCCATGCGCGAGGTGTTTTCGGATTTCAGCCTAGTCTCCCGCTACGCGGAGGTCGAGATCGCGCTGGCAAAGGCCGAGGCGCGCTGCGGCGTGATTCCGGCTGACGCGGCCGACGAGATCGCCAAGCGGACCGACGTCTCGGCACTCGATTTCGACCTGCTCCGCCAGGAAACCGACATTGTCGGCTATCCGATCCTGCCCTTGGTGCACCAGATGGTGAAACAATGCGGCGACGCCGGTCGCTACGTGCATTGGGGCGCGACCACGCAGGACATCATGGATACCGCCGTGATCCTGCAGGTGCGTGCCGGGCTCGAGATCATCGAAGCCGACATCGCGGCGTTGCGCGGCATCCTTGCCGGCCTCTCGAAGCGCTATCGCGACACGCCGATGGCGGGTCGCACCCACCTGCAGCAGGCGTTGCCGGTGACGTTCGGCTACAAGACCGCGATCTGGCTCGCGATGTTCGACCGTCATGCGGAGCGGCTCGCGCAATTGAAGCCGCGCGTCCTCGTCGGCCAGTTCGCGGGCGCCGCCGGCACGCTGGCTTCCCTCGGCGACAAGGGCTTTGAGGTCCAGAAGGCGCTGTGCGAAGAACTCGGGCTCGGCGTGCCGGTCTCCACCTGGCATGTCGCGCGCGACGGCCTGGCGGAGGCGATCAATTTTCTGGCCGTCGTCACCGGCTCGCTCGGCAAGATTGCGCTCGACATCATGATGATGGCCTCGACCGAGTTCGGCGAGGTCTACGAGCCCTTCGTCAAGGGCCGCGGCGCGTCCTCGACCATGCCGCAGAAGCGCAATCCGATTTCGTCGGAACTGATGCTGGCGGCGGCCAAGGGCGTGCGGCAGCATGCCGGCCTGATGCTGGATGCGATGGTGCAGGATTTCGAGCGCGCGACCGGACCCTGGCACGCGGAATGGATGGCGATCCCGGAAAGTTTTGTGCTGACCGCGGGCAGCCTGCATCAAGCGAAGTTCGCACTCGGCGGGCTGATCGTCGACGAGAAGAAGATGGCGGAGAATCTCGATATCAGCCGCGGGCTGATCGTCGCCGAAGCCGTGATGATGGGACTGGCGCCGGATCTCGGCCGCCAGGAGGCGCATGATGTCGTCTACGACGCCTGCCGCGTCGCCAATGAAAAGGGCATGACGCTTTCGGATGCGCTGTCGGCGGATCCGCGGGTCTCCGCGCGCATCGATCGTGCGACGATCGATCGCTTGACATCGCCGCGCAATTATCTCGGCCTGGCGCCCCAGATGGTGGACCGGGTGATTGCGTCCACGGGACGTTGAGAAGTCCGGCTGGGTCGCCTATCTCTGTACGAACGACTGCTTTGAGGACCTGCCATGACCGCACACCAGCGCAACGTCTCCGCCTCGATCGATCCGGTGAAACTCGACCGCCTTGCCGAAGTCGCGGTCAAGGTCGGCTTGCGGCTGCAGCCGGGGCAGGATTTGCTGCTGACCGCGCCCTCGGTCGCGCTGCCGCTGGTGCGCCGGATCGCCGAGCATGCCTACAAGGCCGGCGCCGGCATCGTGACGCCGTTCTTCTCGGACGAAGAGATCACGCTGTCGCGCTACCGCTACGGCCACGATGCGAGCTTCGACCGCGCCGCGGGCTGGCTCTATGAGGGCATGGCCAAGGCGTTCACGGCCAACACCGCGCGGCTTGCCATCGTCGGCGACAATCCGATGCTGCTGTCGGGCGAGGATCCCGCAAAAGTCGCGCGCGCCAGCAAGGCGAATTCGATCGCCTATCAACCGGCGCTGGAGAAGATTGTCACTTTCGAAACCAACTGGAACATCATCGCCTATCCGAGCACCTCCTGGGCGAAACTGGTCTTCCCCGACGTTCCCGATGACGTCGCGGTGGCGAAGCTGGCGGATGCGATCTTCGCGGCATCGCGGGTGGATCAGGATGGCGCCGTCGCCGCGTGGGAGAAGCACAATGCGGTGTTGCGCGAGCGCACCGACTGGCTCAACGGCCAGCGGTTCCACGCGCTGAAATATTCCGGGCCCGGCACCGATCTGACGATCGGTCTCGCCGACGGCCACGAATGGGAAGGCGGCGCCTCGACCGCGAAGAACGGCATCACCTGCAACGCCAATATCCCGACCGAGGAAGTGTTCACCACGCCGCATTGCCGGCGGGTGAGCGGGCATGTCGTCTCCTCCAAGCCGCTGTCCTACCAGGGCACCCTGATCGACAACATCCAGGTGAGGTTCGAGGAAGGCCGCATCGTCGAAGCCAAGGCCTCGCGCGGCGAGGAAGTGCTGAAGAAGGTGCTCGAGACCGACGAGGGCGCGGCACGCCTCGGCGAAGTGGCGCTGGTGCCGCATTCCTCGCCGGTCTCCAAGAGCGGACTGCTGTTCTTCAACACGCTGTTCGACGAGAACGCCGCCTCCCATATCGCGCTCGGCCAGTGCTATTCGAAGTGCTTCGTCGACGGCGACAAGCTGACGCCGCAGCGGATCGCAGACCAGGGTGGCAACAAGAGCCTCATTCACATCGACTGGATGATCGGATCAAACGAGACCGATATCGATGGCATCCACGCCGACGGGCGCAGCGTCCCGGTCATGCGCAAGGGCGAGTGGGCGTGAGGGGATTCCTCACTGCCCACCACCGTCAATCCAGCTTGAGCTTGTAGAAATCGGTCGCGGTCTTCGAGAACAGCGCGGTCTTCTCGGCCTCGCTGTATTGTGCCGCCAGCCGCTTGAATGCATTGAAGATCACCTGATAGCTGCACTGGCCCTTGTCCGGCGGAAAATTGCTTTCGAACATGCATCGGTTCGGCCCGAAGGCCTCGATGCAGGTTTCGATATAGGGCCGCCACGCGGCTGCGGCTTCCTCGGAGGAGGGCGGCTTCGGCCGCAGATGAAAATCATAGCCGAGCAGGCACATCGCGAGTCCGCCGAGTTTGACGACGACGTTTTCGCATCGTGCGATCTCGCGGATCGACGCCTTCCATTCCGGGAAGACTTCCTCGCGCCGGCCGGCAAAGCGGCCGACGCCGACCGGACCGCCGCAATGATCCAGCACGATCCTCGTCCCGGGAAACGTCCTTGCGAGATCGGTGAGTTCGCCGATCTGCGGATGAAACAGCCAGGCGTCGAAGCTCAGGCCGAGCGGCGCGAGGCAGGCAAAGCCCTTGCGAAAGGTGCTGTCGAGCAACAGGCCTTTCGGCCGCGATGCGTACATGCCGGCGACATCAGGATCGGCATCCCAGGCGGAAGAATGGCGGATGCCGCGGAAGCGCCCGTTGCCGGCGGCAATCTCCGCCTCCAGCACCGCTTTCGCGCCGTCGCCGAGCAGCAAGTTGACGTGGCTGACGATGCCGGCGCACATCGCGCCCTTGCCGTAGCCGCCGCTGGCCGACATCGCTGCGACGCCGTTGGCGAACTCGACTTCGCCGACGGGACGGAACGCCTCGGGTCCGCTTGCGCGGTACATCGAGCGGCAGTCAACGTAGACGGTCGCGACGATGTTGTGGCCGGACGCCATGTCGGCCGCCATCTCCTCGATCATGTAGCGCAGCCCGCCGCGTTCCCAGAGGTGATGATGCGGATCGACGATCGGTCGCGCCGGATCGATGATCTCCTCGGTGCATTGTGCCAGCCAGTCTTCGCGTGGGTTGGCAAAAAGCCCGCTGCTGGTGAACGGCACAGTGCTGACAGCCATTTGTTTCTCCCTTTGTTATTGTTTTATGCTTGTGTTCCTCGTCATTACGAGGCGCGAAGCGACGAGAAGATCCAGATTTCTACTTGCCGAAGCATGGATTGCTTCGTCGCTATGCTCCTCGCAATCACGCTGATGGAAGTAGGCCTCGCCTCAAACCCCATCGAGAATAATGACCGTCGGCGTGCCCGGGAGCGTCTCGCGCGAGATCTTCAGGGTGCGCTCGCTCCGCTGGTCGATGGTGAATTGCTGGCCGATCAGGCGCATGAATTCGTCGAGCGGGGTGGCGAAGCGATGCATCGGCAGCACCACGGAGGCGCGCAGCCGCTTGGTGATTTCGGAGACGCCGTCGAGCGACATCGTGTAGGTGCCGTCGATCGGCACCATCACGATATCGAGCCGGCCGATCGCCGCGAAATGCGACTCGTCGAGCTTGTGGTGAAGATGACCGAGGTGGCCGATGCAGAGGCCCGCGACCTCGAAAATGAAGATCGAGTTACCGTCCCTGATCATTCCTCCGCCGCCGTCGTCGCCATAGTAGCGGCGGATATCGGTGGTCACGTTGCGGATATAGACGTCGCCGACGCGCTTCGAAACCAGCGCCGGCTGCCCGTTTTCGCCCCAGCCGTGCAGGACGTGCGTGATCTTGGGATCGGGAAACAACGTGTAGTGGGTCGAATGCGCCCGGTTCATGGTGACAACGTCGGGGAGCCGTCCGGTCTGGTAGACGCCGTTGAAATCGGTCCCGATCCGCACGCCTTCGGGCGTGTCGAGATAATAGGTGGAATGCCCGACATAGGTGATCGCGACTTCCTGCGGCTTGGCGGCGGCACGCTGCAGGCTGACCGGTATCGCGCGGGGCGGCGCGTTGGCCATCGCGAGACACTCGCTGCGGAGTGGCTGCTGGGCGGCCGCTGGAATGACCAGCGAACCGAGGAAGGCGAGGGCAACAGCAAGGGATCGCAACATGGCATGACCCATCCGCGGCAACGGCCGCAGGCTGCACTGTATCGCCGAATTTTCGGGCCGTCATGATGACATTCGCGCACAGCCGCATTCGCCGGAATTGCTTCATCTGCAGGCAGTCGTGCCATACTGTAAAATTCCACCGGGGAGCCCGCCATGGCCGAAGCCACCGCGTCACGTGCGCCATCATCAAGACGCCTGGAACCGCTGCGGCAGGTGGGCGCCGGCGTTCTCAACATTGCCTATTACGAGGCAGGACCTGCCGATGGCACGCCCGTGATGCTGATGCACGGCTTTCCCTACGACATTCATTCCTACGTCGATGTCGCGCCGCAACTGGCTGCGCAGGGCTGCCGCGTCATCGTTCCATATTTGCGCGGCTACGGCCCGACACGGTTTCGCGATCCCGTCACGCCGCGCTCGGGCGAGCAGGCAGCCATGGGCGCAGACATGATGGCGCTGATGGATGCGCTCGGCATCAAGCGTGCGGTGTTCGCGGGCTACGATTGGGGTGGCCGCGCGGCCTGCGTCGGTGCGGCGCTGTGGCCGGAGCGCTGCATCGGGCTAGTTTGCGTCAACTCCTATCTGATCCAGGATATTGCCAACGCCATGATACCGCAGCAGCCGGAGCGCGAGCTCGCGCTCTGGTACCAGTATTACTTTCAGCTTGAGCGCGGCCGCGCCGGCCTCGCCGCCCATCGGCACGAGATCGCGAGAATATTGTGGGCGCAATGGTCGCCGAACTGGCATTTCGACGACGCCTGTTTCGCGCGCACGGCGGCGGCCTTCGACAACCCTGACTACGTCGACGTGGTGATCCACAGCTATCGCCACCGCTTCGGCCTTGCCGAGGGCGACCCGCAATATGCCGACATCCAGCGCCGGCTGGCGGCGCTGCCCGTCATCACGGTGCCGACGATCACGATGGACGGTGCGGGCGACGGCGTCATCGCCGCGACCGACGGCACGGCCAGCGCGCCGAAATTTGCCGCCCGCCGCGGCCATCGCGTGATCCCGATAGCCGGCCACAACCTTCCGCAGGAAGAGCCGGACGCATTCGCGGCCGCCGTCTTGGAGTTGATCAGGGCGTAGGTCGACTTTGCCGCATGGCAAGCCGATCCGAAAAACGCCATCGTCGCAGCGTAAGTCCTTGAAGAAGGACAGAAAAGTTTTACGGGGCGAAACTCCATGGTGAAGCGATACTTCCCGCTTGCGATCCTGCTTGCGTCCGTCATTTTCATTGCAGAGGCCTCGGCCGAAGAATTTCCCAGCCGTCCGATCACCTGGGTCGTGCCGTTCGCGCCGGGCGGCATCACGGATACGACATCGCGCATCGTCGCCGAGGAAATGTCGAAGGCGCTCGGCCAATCGGTGCTGATCGATAACCGCGGCGGCGCTGGCGGCACGGTCGGCACGGAGCAGGTCGCGCGTTCGAAACCGGATGGCTACACGATGATCTACGGCACGCAGGGCACGATGGCGGCCTATGTGTCGCTGCGCAAGAGCCTGCCTTACGATCCGCTGACGAGCTTCCTTCCGGTTCACCTGGTTGGCGAAAGCCCGAACCTGTTCGTGGCCTATCACGAAGCGCCGTATAATTCGGTGCCGGAGTTCATCGCCTACGCCAAGCAGAATCCGGGCAAGGTGACGTTCTCCTCTTCGGGCGTCGGCACCGCGACGCACCTCGTCGCCGAACTGTTCAAGACAACAGCCGGCGTCGAGATGCAGCACGTGCCTTACCGGGGCAGCGCGCCGGCGCTGAACGACATGATCGCCGGCCGCGTCGATGTCATGTTCGATTACCCGGTCTCGGTTGGCCCACATGTCGAGGCCGGCAAGCTGAAGGTACTGGCCACCACCGCGCCCGATCGCCTGCGCGCCTATCCGAACGTGCCGACCATGGCGGAACTCGGCATGAAGGACATGACGACCCAGAGCTGGTGCTCGATCATGGTCCCGGCGGGTACGCCCGCGCCCGTCGTCGATCGGCTGGCGGCAGCCGCGCATACCGCAATGACGTCGGAGCGGGTGCGCACGCATTTCGAAAAGTTCGGCACCCGGCCGATGATGCAGCAGAAGGCGGAGATGATCCCGTTCATCGAAAAGGAGATCGTGCGCTGGCGCGACGTCATCGAGCGGGCAGGGCTGGAGAAGCAGTAGAGCTAATCGCGGCGCGGGCTGATTTTCCAGGTCGCTGCGAGGATTGCCGCGGTCATTGCGCCGCTGATGACAGCTGCCACCGGGATCGTGACGGCGAGGGCAGCAGTGGCGGCCCAGCCGATCGAGCAAAAGGCTTCGGCAAAGGTCGCCAGCCGCGACGAAGTCTGGCGGCGGCGAAACTGGCTGCGCTTGGCCTGGACGCGAAACCAGAGCTGGATCGCAGCGGCGGAGATGGTTGCAACGATGACGCCGAGCGCAGTGACTAGCGCCTGCGTGATCGAGGCGTAGGCCAGCGCGGCGATCAGCGGCGCGAATATCGCGGCGATCACGATCAGCACGACCTCGACCTTGGCACGCGTGACGCGCGACGGCGGCAGTGGCGCGGTCGCGACCAGGTCGGCGGCGTCCTCGCCCGAAATCGTCAGCCAGGCCAGACCGCCGGCGAGTTGTCCCGCCGCCATCACGATCACGGGCGTGATCAGCACGATCGCGCCCGAGCTATCCGAGAAACTTCGCCACAGCATCAGCGCCGGCGGCACCAGATAGAGCAGTTGCATCAGGCTCTGCGAAACGAGCCACGGGTCGCGCCGCAGCAGCAGCAATTCCTTGGCGCGCAAGGTCTGTTGCCGTGATCCGCGGCGAAATGCGGTCGCTCTTGCACCGGGGCGGGTTGGCCGTGCGGTCGCCGCGACGCTGACGACGGTGCCGGCGAACCGTGGCGAGAAGATCGCCATCACGGCGCCGAGTAGCACGAGCCCGCCGGCCACCAGCAGCGCCAGCACCGTGCCGTCGCCGATCGCGGCGCGGGCGGGCCACCACAGCGGACTGTCGAGCGCGGGTGCATAGGCCGCTGCCGCATCCGATGTCAGCACCGCAAAGCGCGACAGCGTGCCGTAGGAGAGGATCGCTGCGATCTGGAGCGCGATGATGAAGCCTGCGCCGATCACGGCAGCCACGATCTGTGCCACCAGCCGCGTTCGGCTGGGGCCGATCAAGCGAAACAGCACTACCGTGATTGCAATCGCAACGGCTGCAGCAGTGAGGCCGACGGCGATGACGACGCCGAAGGCGGAGAGCCAGCGCAGGCCGCCGCCGAACGCGAGGACATCGACGAAGGGCGTGGACAGCAACAGCGCCATCCCCGTGACCGACAGCGCGATCGCCACGATCCGCACCGAGAACACGTTGGCGAGGTTCGCCGGCGACGACATGATGAGGTCGAGATCGGCGCGGGCGTAAAACACCCGCGTCACCGATTCGATGGCCTGCGACAACATCAGCGCCCAGGCGAGGAAAATGGTCGCGGTGATGACGATCAGCTCGGGCTTGCCGAGCGGTAGCGTCAGGTCGGCGAAGCGTCCGATCACCGCATAGGCGGGCAGGTGCATGACGGCGGCGAACACGACCAGCGCGATGATGGCGCGCTTTCGCCTTCCGCGGCTGCCGGTCATCATCGCCAGCCATTCGCGCCAGGCCAGGCGGATCTCGTGCCGGGCAAACCAGGCGAGCGCCGCGGTCGAGTTCATGCGGCGGCCGTTTCCGCGTCGACCAGCGCGATGAACATGTCTTCGAGGCTGGTGTCGTTGCGGCCGTTCTGCTGGCGCAGCTCAGTGAGCGTTCCTTCGGCCACTAGCCGGCCGGCGGCGATGACGCCGATGCGGTCGGCCATTCGTTCGGCGACTTCGAGAATATGCGTCGTCATGATCACGGTGCAGCCGGAACGTACGCGCTCGCTGAGCAAGCCCTTGACGTGACGCGCCGACAGCGCGTCGAGGCCGGTGAGCGGTTCGTCCAGGATGATCAGCCGCGGGTCGTGGACCAGCGCACCGGCCAGCGCAACCTTCTGCCGCATGCCCTTGGAAAATCCCTCGCAGCGTTCATGCAGATGCGGCTCGAGCCCGAGCGATGCGAGAAGCGCGTGCGCGGCGGGTGCGGATACCGCGGGATCGATGCCCCAGAGGCCGGCGACGAATTCGAGATATTCAAGCGGCGTCAGCTTGTCGTAGATCATCGGCTCGTCGGATACCCAGGCCATGATCTGCTTGGCGGCGACGGGATCGGCGAGCGCATCGACACCCAATATAGAGACGTAGCCGGCGTCGGGCCGCAAGAGGCCGGCGACCATGCGCAAGGTCGTGGTCTTGCCGGCGCCATTGGGGCCGAGCAGGGCGTAGAACTCGCCGGTGCGAACGGTCAGGTCGAGCGCGTCGACCGCGGGGCGGTCAAAACGCTTCGTTAACCCTCGCACTTCGAGCGCCGATGCAGCTGATTGCATGATAGCTGGACGATCCGGTTTCGCTTCGTCGTTGCCGGAACATGGACCGAAACACTTTCGGCACGGTGAATCGAGCGGTCCAAATCGCGCCGAACCCCGCAACTTCCCGGGCTGCGGCAATTCTGCGCAATTCTTAACAACGCGATGGTGAGCGCTTTATTGACAGCGGTCGGCGCTTTGGGCTCTATGCAACACAGGGACATATGCCCGCTGTCGGCGCGTTGCATGCCAGATAGCGTGTAGACACAAGATGCAAAACGAGGCGGTCAAAGAACCGCCCGGCATCGGGGAGGGAATGATGCTGGACTTCGTTCAGCAGCTGGTGAGTGGCATCGCGCTCGGCTGCGTCTATGGCCTGATCGCGTTGGGCTTCGTGCTGGTTTACAAGGCTACCGAGGTCGTCAATTTCGCCCAGGGCGATTTGATGATGCTGGGCGGATTCTTCGCCTTCACATTCATCGGCATGATCGGTCTCAACTACTGGCTCGGATTCGCCGGTGCGATCATCGCAATGGCGGCGTTCGGCATGTTGGCCGAACGCGTCGTGGTGCGCCCGATCCTGGGCTATCCGCAGTTTTCCATCATCATGGCGACGATCGGGCTCGGATATTTCCTGCGCTCTGTCGTCGGCATGATCTGGGGCACCGACGATTTCAAGATCGATACGCCATTCAGCCAGGGTGTGCTGCGGATCGGCTCGCTGGTGCTGGCCTACGACAAGCTCTCTGTGATCGCCGCGACCATCATCCTCTGCGCGCTGCTGTATCTGTTCTTCAACCGCACCACGCTCGGCACCGCGATGCGGGCGAGTTCGGAGAACATGCTGGCTGCCTACTACATGGGCATTCCGGTCAAGCGCGTGGTGTCGATCGTCTGGGCGATCAGCGCGGCGGTCGCAACCGCCGCCGGCGTGCTGCTGGCGCCCATCACTTTCATTCATTCCAATGTCGGTCTCGTGCTGGGCCTGAAGGCATTCCCGGCCGCCGTGCTCGGCGGCTTCGGCTCGATCCCCGGCGCCGTGGTCGGCGGCGTGCTGATTGGCGTGATCGAGAGCATGGCCGGCTTCTACCTGCCGCAGGGCTGGAAGGACGTCGCGCCCTACCTCGTGCTCCTGGTGGTGCTGCTGCTCAAACCCGAGGGTCTGTTCGGCATTCATACGCGGAAGAAGGTCTAATGCGGTTCCTGTTCAAGACCGATTACGAAGACGACATCAAGCTGTTTCCGCACAGCGGCTACATCGTCTCCTACGGCATCCTGCTGGCGTTTTTGGCGGTCGCGCCGTTCGTGCTTTCCAGCTACTTGGTCAGCCAACTGGTGTTCGTCTGCATCTATGCCACCGTCGGCGTCGGGCTGATGATCCTCACCGGCTTCACCGGGCAGGCGTCGCTGGGGCACGCCGCCTTTCTGGCGATCGGCGCCTACACGGCGGGCTATCTGCAGCAATACAACGTGCCGTTCCTGGTCTATTTCCTGGCCGGCGGCGCCTTGACCGGCGTGGTTGGCGCGCTGGTCGGCTTTCCCGCGCTGCGGCTGCAGGGCATCTACCTCGTCATCGCGACGATTTCGTTTGCCTTCATCGTCGAGGAAGTGCTGGCGCGCTGGGAAAGCGTGACCCATGGCAACGAAGGCATGCGCGTCAAGACCTTGAGCCTGTTCGGGCAGCCCGTGCCGCAGAACGGGCCGACGTTCTATTTCCTGTGCCTCGGCGTACTGATCCTGACCATCATCGGCGCGCTCAACCTGCTGCGCTCGCCCACGGGGCGGGCCTTCGTCGCGATCCGCGACAGCGAAACCGCGGCGCGCAGCATGGGCGTCAACGTCTCGCTCTACAAGGTGAAGTCGTTTGCGATCAGCGCGGCGATCACCGGATTTGCCGGCGTGCTGTTTGCGCACAAGCTGTCCTTCATCAGCCCCGAGATGTTCACGCTGCAGCTCTCGATCGAGTTCATCATCGTGATCCTGATCGGCGGCACTTTCAGCCTGCACGGCGCGGTGTTGGGCGCCATCTTCCTCGTCATGATTGATCCGTTCCTGACTTACCTGAAGGATGATTTGCCCGGCATCATCGCGGGCATTGCCGCGGCGTTCGGCGCGGGCCAGGCGACAGTTGCGAACATTCAGAGCAACGTCGCCGCCGTCGCATCCGCCAACGGACTCAAGGGCGCGATCTACGGCGTGATCATCGTGCTGTTCGTGCTGTTCGAGCCGCTCGGCCTCTACGGGCGCTGGCTGAAGATAAAACTCTTCTTCCAGCTGTTCCCGCTCTACAAGCGCGCCACCTTCAAGCGTCAGAAAATCTACGTGAAATCGGAGCGGAACCGATGACATACTTCCGTGCGGACAATCTCTCGCTGCACTTCGGCGGCCTGAAGGCGGTCGATTCGGTCAGCTTCGCGGTGGAGAAGGGCGAGATTCTCTCGATCATCGGCCCCAATGGCGCCGGCAAGAGTTCGATCTTCAACCTGATCTCGCGGATCTACCCGCCGACCTCAGGCAAGATCTTCTTCGAGGATCAGGACATCACGGAACAGCCGGCCTACGACATCGCCGGCCTCGGCATCGCCCGCACCTTCCAGAACATCGAACTGTTCGAGAATGCGACGATGCTGAGCAATCTCCTGGTCGGCCGTCACAGGCATTCCACCACCCAGCTGTGGCAGGAACTGCTGTTCCTGCCGAGCGTGCGCGCGCGCGAGAAGGCGCATCGCCGCAGCGTCGAACAGGTGATCGAGTTTCTGGATCTCGAAGTCTATCGCGACAAGCTGATCTCGGGGCTGCCCTACGGCGTCCGCAAGGTGATCGAGCTCGCGCGCGCGCTCTGCTCGGAGCCGAAGCTGATCCTGCTCGACGAGCCGTCGTCCGGATTGAACGTGGAAGAGACCGGCGACATGTCGTTCTGGATCCGCGACCTGAAGACCGACCTCGGCATTACCGTGCTCATGGTCGAGCACGACATGTCACTGGTAAACCGCGTCTCCGATCGCGTGATCGCGCTCAACTACGGCAGGGTGATCGCGATGGGCTCGCCTTCCGAGGTGCAGCGCCATCCCGACGTTGTCGCCGCCTATCTCGGCGCATGAGGATGATGCCATGAGCGCTTCCGACATCATTCTCAAGCTCAGCAATATCGAGAGCTATTACGGGCCGATTCAGGCCATCAGGGGCATCAGCCTCGAGGTGCCTCGCGGCCAGATCGTCACGCTGCTCGGCGCTAACGGTGCCGGCAAGACCACGGTGCTCAAGACCATCTCCGGCATTCTCGATCCCCAGAAAGGGTCGATCGAATTTCTGGGCAAATCGATCCAGCGCGTCGAAGCCGACAGGATCGTGCGGCTTGGGTTGAGCCACGTGCCCGAGGGGCGCGAGGTGTTCCCGTTTCTCACCGTGCGCGAAAATCTGATGATGGGGGCCTATCCGCGCAAGGATCGCGACGGCGTCGCCGAGGACATCGAACGCGTGTACGGCTATTTCCCGCGGCTGAAGGAGCGCATTAACCAGCCGGCCGGGCAGCTTTCCGGCGGCGAGCAGCAGATGCTGGCGATCGGGCGGGCGCTGATGAACCGTCCGACTCTGCTGCTTCTCGACGAGCCGTCGCTCGGGCTGTCGCCGATCCTGGTCAAGGAGATATTTACCATCATCAAGCGCGTTAACGAAGAGCAGGGCATGTCGATCCTGCTGGTCGAGCAGAACGCCAAGGTGGCGCTGGAGACCGCGCACTATGGTTACGTGCTGGAAATTGGCCGGGTGGTGATGAACGACACCTGCGAGCGGCTGATGAATTCCAAGGATATCCAGGAATTCTATCTCGGCGCCAAGGAAGAGGGCGCCCGCGGCGAACGGCGCTGGAAAAAGAAGAAGACCTGGCGGTAGAAGACTTGGCGATAAAGGTCGCACCCAAGAGCATAGCGTTAATGGCGAGTTGGAGCTAAATTCAGGCCCTGCTTCGAGAAAACAGACCGGCCGCCAAGGCCGGCGCCAGAGGCGGGCCTTAAGAGGGAGGAAGACGCATGGCCAGACCGGCAGTGCTGACGGTCGCCGACACGATCGCGAGAAGCTTTCTGCGTTCTGTGGAAACCCGGGGCGACCGGCCGGCGATCCGCGAAAAGAAATTCGGCATCTGGCACCCGACCAGCTGGCGCGAATGGCTGCAGATATCCAAGGATATCGCCTACGCGCTTCATGCCACCGGCTTCCAGCCGGGCGACGTCGCCTCGATCATCGCCAATGCCGTGCCGGAGTGGGTCTATGCCGACATGGGCATCCTCTGTGCCGGCGGCGTATCGTCCGGGATCTATCCGACCGACTCCTCGTCGCAGGTCGAGTATTTGATCAACGACTCTTCGACCAAGGTAATCTTCGCCGAGGATGAAGAGCAACTCGACAAGATCCTGGCGTGCCGTTCGCGTTGCCCGACCCTGCAGAAGATCGTCGTGTTCGACATGGAAGGCCTCAGCGCCTTCAGCGACCCCATGGTGCTGTCATTGGCGGAGTTCATGGCGCTCGGACGCAATCACGCCCAGGGACGGGAAGAGTTGTGGGACGAGATGATCGGAAGCCGAACGGCCGACGACCTAGCCATCCTCGTCTACACATCCGGCACCACGGGCCCGCCCAAGGGCGCGATGCATTCCAATCGCAGCGTGACGCACCAGATGCGCCATGCCAACGACCTGTTTCCATCCACCGACCATGAAGAGCGGCTGGTGTTCCTGCCGCTTTGCCATGTCGCGGAGCGGGTCGGCGGCTACTACATTTCGCTGGCGCTGGGATCGGTGATGAACTTCGCCGAGAGCCCCGAGACCGTTCCGGACAATCTGCGCGAAGTGCAACCGACCGCGTTCCTGGCGGTGCCTCGTGTCTGGGAGAAGTTCTATTCCGGGATCACGATCGCGCTGAAGGACGCGACCGCATTCCAGAACTGGATGTATCGCAACGCGCTCGCCATCGGCAATCGCGTCACCGACTACAAGCTGCAGGGCGAAACACCGCCGCTGCCGTTGTGGCTCGCCAACAGCGCCGCCTACTATCTCGTCTTCCGCAACATCCGCCGCATGCTCGGGCTCGACCGCTGCCGGCTGGCCTTCACGGGCGCTGCGCCGATCGCGCCGGACCTGATCCGCTGGTATCTCGCGCTCGGCATCGACATGCGCGAGGTCTACGGCCAGACCGAAAATTGCGGTGTCGCCACCGTGATGCCGCCCGACCGCGTCAAGCTCGGTTCGGTCGGCAAGGCCGCTCCCTGGGGCGAGGTCATGATCTCGCCGCAGGGCGAAATCCTGATCCGCGGCGATTTCCTCTTCTCGGGCTATCTGAACCAGCCGGAGAAGACCGCCGAGACCATCGACGCCAAGGGATGGCTGCACACCGGCGACGTCGGCTCGATCGACAATGAGGGCTTCGTCAAGATCACCGACCGGATGAAGGACATCATCATCACCTCCGGCGGCAAGAACATCACGCCGTCGGAAATCGAGAACCAGCTGAAGTTCTCGCCCTATATCTCCGACGCGGTGGTGATCGGCGACAAGCGGCCGTACCTGACGTGCCTCCTGATGATCGACCAGGAGAATGTCGAGAAGTTCGCGCAGGACCACGACATTCCCTTCACCAACTACGCGAGTCTTTGTCGCGCGCCCGAGATCCAGGACCTGATCCAGCGCGAGATCGAGTCGGTGAACGTCAACTTTGCGCGCGTCGAAACCATCAAGAAGTTCTTCCTGATCGAGCGCCAGCTGACGCCCGAAGACGAGGAACTGACGCCGACCATGAAGCTGAAGCGCAGCTTCGTGAACAAGCGCTACGCGGCCGAGATCAACGCCATGTACGGCGAACGGGCGGTGGCATAGCCAACGTGACTTGAATTGGAAGTTTTCGAACGGAGTTTTTTGGAAAACGCGAAGGATCGAGAAGGCCCCACCCTTCGCTCAACACGGGCCATCGAAGAGGAGACTGCAATGTCGAAATCGTTCAAGGCGTTCGGCCTTGCGGTCAGCGCCCTCGCGCTGACGCAACTGCCGGCCGCCGCCCAGACCAAGGTTACCAATGAAGGCATCTCGGCGTCCGAGATCGTCATCGGCACCCATCAGGACCTGTCCGGCCCGATCAAGGTCTGGGGCGTTCCGGTTTCCAACGGCATGAAGATGGCGGTCGAGGAGATCAACGCCGCCGGCGGCATCCACGGCCGCAAGATCAAGATGATCCTCGAGGATAACGGCTACGATCCGAAGAAGGCGGTGCTGGCATCGCAGAAGATGGTCGAGCGCGACAAGATCTTCGCCATGATCGGCCCGATGGGATCGCCGACCGTGCTGGCCGCGCAGGATATCCTGTTCGATGCCGGCGTGTTCCAGCTGTTCCCGCTGACGGCCGCCGAGTTCACCTTCAAGTTCGATCCGGCCAAGCCGCAGGAGCGGTTGAAGTTCAACAACCTGCTGCCCTATGTCGAGAGCACGCGCGCCGCGGTCAAGTACATGATGGAGACGAAAGGCTTCAAGAAGCCCTGCATCATGAATCAGGACGACGAGTACGGAAAGAACGTGCTCGACGGCTTCAACCAGCAATTGGCCGCAATGAAGGTGACGCCGGCGTCGGTGACCAGCTACAAGCGTGGCGCCTCCGATTTCAGTGCCCAGATCGCCAAGATGAAGGCCGACGGCTGCGACATGGTCGTGCTCGGCACGGTCATTCGCGAAACCATCGGCGCCATGGGCGAAGCCAAGAAGCTCGGTTGGGACGTCACCTTCCTCGGCGCGACGCCGACCAACGTGCTGGAAGTCCCGGCGCTCGGCAAGGAAGCGGTCGAAGGCCTCTATGCGGCCTCCGGCTTCGAAATCCCGTACGAAGACACCGCCAAGGGCAAGGTCAAGGACTGGCTGGCCAATTACAAGAAGATGTTCAACACCGACGCCAACACGCAGGCGATCATCGGCTACAATTCCGTGATGACCTTTGCCTTCTATGCCCAGAAAGCCGGCAAGGATCTGACCGGACAGAAGCTGATGGACTCGCTGGAGTCAGGCGAGAAGTTCCTCGACATCTTCAACTCGCCGCCGACCAAGTTCTCCAAGACCGACCACCTGGCCAACACCATCACCCAGGTGCAGCAGGTCAAGGCTGGCCGCTGGGTGCTGGTCAAGGAAGGCCTGATGTTCTGACGGAGCGGTTCGCCGCAGCGGCGGTAGGCTTCAACGACAAAGGGCTGCGCGAGACGATCGTGCAGCCCTTTTCTTATTGAATATGCGGTCTCCGATCGGAACTCCGCCATTGCGAGGAGTGAAGCGACGAAGCAATCCATCTTTCCCCGCGGGAAGCATGGATTGCTTCGCTTCGCTCGCAATGACGGTTGTTGCTTCTGCTTCGGCCGAAACTCGCCCGACAAAAAAGGGCTGCGCGAGATGATCGCGCAGCCCTTTTTGTTGCGTCGTCATTCCGGGTCTGGTGCTTGCGCACCATCCCGGAATGACAGTTGTTACTATTTCGGTCGGATCGCGTCGGCCGTACCCTGGATGAAGGCCTGGATCTTCACCACGTCGGCTTCGGTCAGCTTGCCGGTGAAATCGGGCATGCCCTGATCGCGGAACGGCCCCTTGAACACGAAGTCCTTGAGGTTGGCGATGGTCTCGGTCGGGACGTAGCCGAGGTTCCTGACGTTGCCGCCCTTGTCGACGCCGGGTACGCCATGGCATTGCGCGCAGGCGGCGACGTAGATCGCGGTGCCTTCAGGGACGTCCTTGGGATCGTACTTCACGCCTTTCAGCAGCCCTTCGGTCTGGTACTTCACGAACGCCGGCAGCGGCGCCTTGCCGCCAACCGCAAACGTGTAGACCGTACCGGGGCTTTGCAACTCGGTGGCGCGCTGCGAAATCCCGAACACTCCGCCCCAGCCGACGGCGATCGAAACATATTGCTGGCCATCGAGCATGTAGGTCGAGGCGGCCGCGACCACGCCGGATCCGGTTGGACTTTCCCAGAGCTTTTCGCCCGTGGTGGCGTTGTAGGCCACGAAGCGGCCGTCCGCCGTACCCTGGAACACCAGATTGCCGGCCGTCGTGAGCGTGCCGCCATTCCATGGCGCCACGTGCTCAACGCGCCAGGCCTCCTTCTGCTTGACGGGATCCCACGCCAGCAACCGGCCGAATGCCGGATTCTTTGGCGGCTCGCCGTTCAGCACGAAGCCGACGTTCCAGCCGGCCGCAGCGGCGAATTTCCCGGGTGTCGCTGCGTTGTGCGTCAGGGCCTTTTCCGGCGTGAGGTTGAGCGGGACGCCCTGCGCCGGCAAGTACACCAGGCCGGTCTGCGGATTGAACGACATCGGGTGCCAGTTGTGGGCCCCGAACGGGCCGGGGATGCTGTCATAGGCGGCATCTTCGCGCGCCGCTTTAACCTCGATCGGCCGGCCGTTGGCGTCGTAGCCGGTCGCCCAGTTCACGTCGACGAAGTTCTTTGCCGATATGAACTTGCCGTTGGTGCGGTCGATGACGAAGAAGAAGCCGTTCTTCGGCGCGTGCAGGATCACCTTGCGTGGTGCGCCGTCGATGCTGATGTCGGCTAGGATCATCGGCTGGGTCGCAGTGTAGTCCCAGTGATCGCCGGGTGTTTCCTGATAATGCCAGGCGTATTTTCCGGTATCCGCGTTCAGTGCGACGATCGAAGACAGATAGAGATTGTCGCCGCCGGAGGGACTACGAATTTTCTGGTTCCACGGCGAGCCGTTGCCGGTGCCGATATAGACAAGGTTCAGGTCGGGATCGAAGGTGATGGTGTCCCACGCCGTGCCGCCGCCGCCGTTGATCCAGTATTTGCCCGCGGGGTCCCAGGTCTTGGCCGCGGCTGCCATCGATTCATCCTCGAATGGCTTCGATGGGTCGCCGGGCACCGTGAACCAGCGCCAGGCCTGGTTGCCGGTTTCGGCGTCATAGGCGGTGACATATCCGCGCGCGCCGTATTCGGCGCCGCCATTGCCGATCACCACCTTGCCGTTGAAGACCCGCGGCGCGCCGGTGATGGTGTAGGAGTGCTCCTTGCTGACAACGGTGTCCTTTTCCCAGACCACCTTGCCGGTGACCGCGTCGAGCGCGATCAGCCGCCCGTCATAGGCGCCGACGAAGACCTTGCCCTTCCAGAGCGCTACGCCGCGATTGACGACGTCGCAGCAGCCCCGATAGCCCTTCTCGCGATCGATCTTCGGATCGTAGGTCCACAGCCGCTTGCCGGTGCGGGCGTCGATGGCGTGCACCACGCTCCATGACGCGGTTTGATACATGATGCCATCGACCACGACGGGCGTCGCCTCGACGCCGCGGGAGGATTCGAGCGGATAGCTCCACACCAGCCCGAGTTGCTTGACGTTGTCGGTGTTGATCTTGTTCAGCTTGCTGAAGCGGGTTTCCGCATAGTCGAGGCCGATGGTCGGCCAATCGTTCGACGTCGCGGTGTTGGCCTTGATCGATGCGCCGTCGACCGCCGAGGTGACAGCCTTGATGTGATCGGGCGATCCCTTGGCGGCATTTTGCGCTACCGCACCGCCGCAGGACAGCGCCAGGCCCAGCGCGATCGCGATGGTGGCCTGCGCCAATCGCGCGGTGCGAGGTGGAGCAACGACGGTTTCGGGAAAAAAACGGCAAGCAGAATCAACGCGCGGCAAACGTGTCATCTCATCCCTCCCAGTGATCTCTAGCGGATCTGTAGGGATGGTATGCCGGTGAGAACGAAGACGTCAATCAAACCGGGTAGCGAAAGCGAAAAGAGAAGATTTGTGTCGTAGGGTTTTCGTCAAACGGAATGCAGCATGTATCTTGGCTGCACCGCACCATTGGCGATGACACAAAGCAACATGAGTAAGAGAAGCGCAGTGTGCTGCAAGTTCAGAAACCGGGCGTAGCTGGCGTGACTGATCCGAAACTGGCCAGCGTACCTGCGGTCACTGGCGCTGTGATGCGGCGCGAGGCGTCGGCGAGCAGCGGGGCATCCGCGTATCGCATCACGCCACGCTGGTCGATAACAAATGTCGGCTGATAATTCCTCACGCTGGCATCCTCGACCATCGCCATGCGGCGGTTGTCGAGCATCAACCAACGGCCATCCAGCCGCGCGGCGGCGACAGCGTGGTTGTCGCCGCTGATAGTGTCGTGCAGCACCACGATCCTGATGTCTTCCGGCGCGATGCCGGCGCGGCGCAAGGCCACGAATTTCGCGATCGCGTAATCCTCACAGTCGCCGCTGCCGGTGGCGAGCGTCGCGAGCGGGGACGTCCAGGCGTCGATCCGTCCATGCTGGACAAGGTCGCTCACCGGCCTGATCGCGAGATTGATGGCGCGGTTGATCTCGCCGAGCCGGGCGCGACCTTCGCGGAGCTTTGCGGCGTCGACAATGTCGAGGAATTTCAGGGCGGCCGGAGACACGCAGAGCTCACGGTCGCCTTCGCACAGCGCAAGCTGCACCATTTCGTCGTCGAGGCGGTGCCGCACGCCGAGCCATTTGTCGCGTAGGCCGCCGGTCGTGAGGGAGGACGCCGCTATCCCAAACGGCTCGGGCGACCGGACCATCAATTCTATCGAAGCGGACAGTACAGGGGTTTCCGCGCGTGAATCGGTCGAACCGAACCACGCCACGCAGCACGCGACGATGCCCGCGCGCCAGGCACGCGATAGCAATGACAAGACCATTTGACGCCCCTTGTCCGGGCATCGGCAAGTTTACTCCCTGCTCGTGACCGGATCACTTCGTGGGAGCAGGATGGTCGGGGGGACTTTTGATCGGCTTAAAGCCGCCCCGTTCCAGCGAAAAAGGGCCAAACAGCATCAAATTTGGGTTGTCGTTCTGTCGAAAAGTTTACCGACACAATTCAGGCTCGGGGGCCCAGGCGGGCTGGCGTTCGCTTTAAGGGTGTCTTATCGTTGATTTCCGGTTAACGTGGCTAATTCGCATCAGAATTGCGCGATTTGTTCGTCGGTTTGTAGTTTTTGCCTCGAAAGCGACATAGGGCCGGCTTGTTCGACGCTAGCGAAGACGAGATAAATAAAAGTTCTAATTTTTATACTACGAATACATAGGGTAAACTTGGATCGACCTTAATAGCCGAATTTTTTGTTGCGGAGATGGTAAGTAATACTTCTGGTGTTCTGAAGAGTTTCCCGAAAATCGACGGCTAAGGGCTCGGCCCGGCAACTTGCGCCCCATATCGATGGGTTCCGCAATTGGCTTTCTAATGATATGCAAGTTTAGACCTCCGAATATTCTATAATTATTAACCTTATCGGCAATGGTGCCCATTTGAGCTTGGCCGGCAAATTTACCGATCTACTGGCAGACGGCCCGGGCTCAGAACCCCTTGGAAATTTCCAGGTCGGGAGCGTTTCGACGCATGCGCCGGCCGATGCCATCATTATTCCCGACGCCAATCTGCTCTTTAACGGCGATTTCAAGCGGTCTGGCGTCGACCTCATTCTCTCCGCCCAGGACCGCGAGTTGGTCCTGCATGACTACTTCAAGGGCGAGAAGCGGGCGCCGCTGGCGTCCCCCGATGGCGCCCACCTCACCGGCGACATCGTCAACGCGCTGACCGGATACACCCAGTATGCGCAGGCCGGCGGCGATCCCGCCGTGGCCCAGGTCATCGGCCACGTCACCAAGCTGAACGGCAACGCGACCGCGATCCGCAATGGCGTGTCGATCATCCTGAACCAGGGCGACACCGTCAACAAAGGCGACGTGGTCCAGTCCGGATCGGATTCGACGCTCGGCATCACCTTCATCGACGGCACCGTGTTCGGCCTCGCGTCGAACGCCAAGATGGTGCTGAACGAGATGGTCTACGACCCGAATTCGACGGACAACAAATCGTTGCTCAGCCTGGTGCAGGGCACGATTTCGTTCGTCGCCGGCGCCACCGCCAAAAAGGGCGACATGAAGGTCGATACCCCGGTCGCGACCATGGGCATCCGCGGCACCGCGGTGCTGGTCGAGATCGACTTCGAAGTGCCGGGGCAGGGGGCGGCGCCGCCCGCGAAATTCCAAGTACTGGTAGAGCCCGACGGCACCACCGGCTCCTATATCCTGTTCGACAAGGCTACGCTGACGCCGATCGCGACAGTCAACCGGGCCGGCACCCAGACCATCATCAACGGCCAGGGCGGGGTCAGCGTCCAGTCGTCGGTGCAACTGTCGCCCGATGCGCAGAAGATCATCACCGACGTCTTCTCGCTGAAGTTCAGCGACCTCAACAATCCCAATACCAAGCTGACGACCAACTTCACCGATTCGATCGTTCCGGAGAACTTTTTCGTCAAGATCGCCAGCGGCGAGTTCATTCCGGTGTCGATCCAACTGGTCAATGTCCCAAGCGGACCGCCTCCGGCCCCGCCTCCGATACCTGTCGACAGGATCGTGCACATTCCGGGGCCGCCGCAGGCTGACGCGCAAGGTGGTGCCGTCGCCGAGCGGATCGATTTGACCGCGAGTCCCACGCTCACCAGCGTCTCCGGCAACGTCGGTTACGTCGACCTCAACGTCGGTGATGTTCCGACCGTGAGTGCCCAGTTCTCATCCTTCACCTACACCAATGCTCAGCAGTCAGACGTCTCCGCGACGCTGACGGCGGAGCAACTGGCGGCGATCACGGCGGTCGAAGTCCCGCTGACCGTGGCGCAGGATCCCAACGGCAGGAATTTCGGCACGGCGACCTGGACCTACACCGTTGCCGACGGCGCGTTCGACTTCCTGGCCGCGGGCGAAACGCTGACCCTGACCTACATGGCGCGGGTCGACAACAATTACGCGCCGAACAACGAGACCGCCTTCGTACCGTTCAAGATCGTGATCACCGGCACCAACGACAAGCCGACCATCGCCGCGAGCGGCGGCGAAATTACCGAACGGATCGGCACCGGCAATGCCGAAATCGATACCGTCACGGGCACGGTCACTTTCAACGACCCCGATCTGACCGATCGTCCGGTCGTCACTGCTGACATCTCGACCACCGACCCGTTCCGCTATTACGACGCGGAAGGCAATGATGTCACGGAGACGCTGACACCGCAGCAGCAGGCGGCGATCCAGGCCGTGCAGGTGCCGTTGACCGTGGTGCAGGGGGCGGGCAATTCGCATAACGGCACGGCGACCTGGACGTACAGCATTGCCGACAGCGAATTCGACTTCATCGCCGAAGGCGAGACGCTGAATCTCAACTACGTCGCGCAGGTCGATGACGGCCACGGCGGCGTCATCTCGACGACAATCACCGTGTCGATCCGTGGCGGCGACGTCGTGGTCGTCGGGACCAACGACGTTCCGACCATCGACACGACGAGCGCGGCCTTGGCCGAACTGTCGAACGAGATCGGCTCGGACACGCCCCATGAGGCCTCCGGCGCCATCACCTTCACCGACGTCGACCTGACGGACCGGCCGGTGGCGAGCGCGGCATTCACCTCGTTCACTTTTGAGCCGGCGGTGAACAATCTCGCGAGCTCGCTCACGGAGGCGCAACTCGCGGCAATCGCCGCGGTGCAGGCGCCGCTGACGGTGACGCAGGCCGCCGGCAACACCAACAATGGCTCGGCGAGCTGGAGCTACAGCGTCCCCGACAGCGCGTTCGACTTCCTGGCCGAAGGCGAGGTCCTGACGCTGACCTATACGGCGACCGTCGATGACGCCCATGGCGGTGTCGTCACCACGCCGCTCACGATTACGGTGACCGGCAGCAACGATGCGGTCGAGATTACCAGCGGCGAACAGACGGCTGCCATCACCGAGATCGCCGGCGCGCTTGATTCGGACCAGATAGATACGGCGAGCGGCTCGATCGAGTTCGTCGACGTCGATCTGACCGACACGCACGAGGTCACGATCAACGGCGTGACGGCATCCGGCGTGATGGCGGGCCTTGCCGGCTACGACACCCAGCTCGGCTGGCTGACGCTAAGCGACCTGGCAGATTCCACCGATCAGATCAACGGTTCGCAAGTCTGGTCGTTCTCGGCCCCGGATCACTACTTCGACTATCTTGCCCATGGCGAAACCGTCACGCTGACTTACACCGTGCAGGTCGACGATCTCCACGGCAGTTTCACGTCGCAGGACGTCGTCATCACCGTGACCGGCTCCAATGACGCGCCGACACTGGCCGCGGAGAACGCGGGTAAGCTCACGGATACCGCGGCGAACGACAGCTTCGGCAATATCACCGGTACGCTGGACGGGAGCGATGTCGATCACGGCGAGAGCGCCTCGTTGACATACGCAGCACTCGACGGGTCGAGCGCGGTGAATACAGCCGTCGCCGGCCTTTACGGCACGCTTACTGTGAACGCCGACGGTACCTACGTTTACGTTCCCAACGCTGCCGCGATCAATGCGCTGCAAGGCGGCAGCTACATCGATACCTTCACGGTGCAGACCACCGACGTCCGCGGCGCGGTCGGCACCGCCGTGCTGACGGTCGACGTGCAGGGCGCCAATGACACGCCGTCGATCGTGGGCGAGGTTAATCCCCCGGCGCAGGTCATCGTTGTGGCCGCGCCGGCCTCGACGCACGTGCTCGCCGCGGGCGTGAACGTGAACTCGTTCGGCATGAGCACGGAGACGTTCGACGGCCAGACGGCGGGCTCGACTTCGAACAACGGCGCCGGTCGAGGCAATTTCCACAGCGATGCGCTCGGCGCGGATTTCTCTGCGTCCGGAAATGCGGGAATCGTCAGCGGTTCCTCGTCGGTCACGGCCGCCCCCTATGTCGGGCCGGCGCCCGGACACCAGGGCACGACGCAGTATTTGAGCATCGGCGGCAACGCCACCGAGACCATCACCTTTGCATCGGAAAAGAACGTCTTCGGGCTATATTGGGGCTCGGTCGATTCCTACAATTCCATCAAGTTCTACGACGGGACGACGCTCGTCGCCTCCTATACCGGCGCCGATATCAGCCCGCTGCTGTCGAACGGCAACCAGGGTTCGTTCGCCGCGAACGGATACGTGGAATTCTCGGGCCTGCATTCGTTCAACAAGGTTGTGCTCAGCAGCACCTCGAACGCATTCGAGATCGACAACATTTCCGCCGGATATATTCTGCCGCCCACGCTCGGGCCGGTCACGGGTACGCTCAGCGTCCATGATGCCGACATCGGCGACACATTGACGGCCTTCGTCACCGGCAATGCCACGATCGAGTACAACGGCTCGACGACGATGCCGGGTGGCATCGACCTCTCGGCGCTGCTGAATGCCGGCAACGTGACGTTCGACAGCATGCTCAGCAACGGCGGAACGGTCGTCCTGCAGTGGACCTATCATCCGATCAACGCCAATCTCGATTTCCTGGATGCCGGCGATGTGCTGAAGATCAATTTCGTCGCGGAGGTCAGTGACGGTCATGGCGCTAGCGGGAGCCAGCCGCTGACCATCACGCTCGTCGGTGCCGACAGCGCGGCGAACGCCTCGACAGCGTCTGCGGCCGGGCCGGAGATCGGAACCGACGCGTTCACGGTCACCGAACTGGCCAATGGCGCCATCCAGGTTTCCGGGCTCTATGTCACTGATGCCGACGCCGCCGCGTCGACCGACACGTTCACGGTATCGGCGGCAACCGGGAACGCCGGAAGCAGTGTCACGCCGCTGGCAAGCCCGGCCTCGGGAATAGCCGCGGTCAATGCGGCGCTGGATAACGGCATCATCTACGATCCCCACAGCCCGCAGCCGCAAACCGATTCCGTCACATTGACCGTTACCGACAGTTTCGGCCACGCCGACCGGGTACACTTCATCTTCAACCAGGGTGGGACGGGGCCGGATGTCACCTTGACCGGTACGTCCGGCAAGGACGTCATCTTCGCGAGCGGTCATGCCGACACGCTGACCGGCGGCGTCAGTGCCGATCAGTTCGTATTCGCGCCGGAAACGAGCCCGGGCGTCGATACGATTACCGATTTCAAGCCGGGCGAGGATCATATCGATCTCCGGGCGTTCTCGTTCGTGGACAGCTCCAATATTGCTAGCTGGCTTGGTACCCATGCCTCGACGGCCGGCGCCGATACGCTGATCTCGCTCGACAGCGGTGACAGCATCACCCTCAAGAATGTCGCGCTCGCCAGCCTGCATGCCAGCGACTTCATCGTGACGCCGCATTCACTGGTGTGACGCCTCACCAATCGCGCGCCGGCTTCGCGATGTCGATGCCATCTTCCGGCTTGTCTGACGCCGCCAGTTGGGTGAACAATCGCAGCCATGAAGCGATTTCGAGCTCTGCCAAGGTGGTTCAACCGGCGCATCGGCTATGACAGGCTGCTGTGCCTGGCGCTATTGATCGGCTTTGCCGCGCTGCGCGTCGCCGATCCGGCGCCGGTCGAGGAAATACGCGTCAGGACCTTTGACGCTTTCCAGCGCGTCGATCCCCGCCAGAAGACGCAAAGGCCGGTCACCATCGTCGATATCGACGACAAGAGCCTGGAAAAGCTCGGGCAGTGGCCGTGGCCGCGCACCCGGATCGCCGATCTCGTCACCGAGCTGACCCGGCTCGGCGCGGTCGTGATCGCGTTCGACGCGGTGTTCTCGGAGCCCGACCGTCTCAACCCTGCCTTTGCGGCTGATACCTTCCGCAATCTCGACGAGGAAACCCGCGCCAGGCTGCGGGCGCTGCCGAGCAACGATGAGGTCTTTGCGGACGCCATCAGGGCTTCCCGTGTCGTGCTCGGCGAATCCGGGCTGCCGGAGGAAATCGCCCCGCTCGACAAGACGCTGCCGGTCACCGGGCTGGCGATGCTCGGCGAGGAGCCGCAGCGCTTCATGTTCGATTTCCCCGGACTTTTGCGCAACGTGCCGGTGCTGGAGCATGCGGCTGCCGGACGCGGCCTGTTCACGATCAAGCCCGAGCGCGACGGCATTGTGCGGCGGGTGCCGATGATCATGCAGGCGCAGGGCCAGACCATGCCGTCGCTGACGTTCGAGATGCTGCGCGTGGCCACCGGGTCGGGCACGATCCTGATCAAGGCCGAGCAAGGCGGCATCAAGAGCCTCGGCATCAAGGGCGTTCAGATTCCGACCGATCATAACGGCCAGATCTGGGTGCACTATGCCCGCAACGATGCCTCGATCTATGTCCCCGCGATCAACGTGCTGGAGAAGAACGTCGCGCCTGACATGATCGCCGGCAAGCTGGTGCTGATCGGCACCTCGGCGGTCGGCCTCAACGACATCAAGACCACGCCGGTGTCGCGCGCCATGCCGGGCGTGGAAATCCATGCCCAGGTGCTCGAGACCACCTTGTCCGGCGAGGTAATCTCGGCGCCGATCTACGGCATCGTCGTCGAGTTCGCGACCGCGCTTCTGTTCGGGTTGCTGGTGATCGCGTTTGCACCGCTGTTCGGTCCGGTTACGCTGGTGGCCCTGGGAGCGGCGTTTGCGACCGCGTTGATCGGAACGTCGGCGTATTTCTACGCGCAGCACCGCCTGCTGATCGATTTCACCTATCCGCTGTTGTCGACGACGGCGATCTATCTGACGCTGATCTTTTCGAGTTTTGTTCGGGAGCAGCAGCAGCGCAAGCAGATCCGTGGCGCTTTCGCACAGTACATGTCGCCGGTGCTGGTCGAACAGCTGGCACAGTCGCCGGAAAAGCTGGTGCTCGGCGGCGAGGAACGCGAGATGACCATCATGTTCTCCGACATGCGCGGCTTTACCTCGATCTCGGAGACGTACAAGAACGACCCGCAGGGTCTCACCGCGCTGATGAATCGCTTCCTGACGCCGCTCACCAACACCATCCTCGCGCGCAAGGGCTATATCGACAAATACATGGGCGACGCCATCATGGCGTTCTGGAACGCGCCTCTCGACGACAAGGGCCACGAGATTAATGCCTGCGAGGCGGCACTCGACATGCTGGATCGCATCGATGAGCTCAATCAGGCGCGCGAGCAGGAGGCAAAGGAAGAGGGGCGCCCGTTCATCCCGCTCAACGCCGGCATCGGGCTCAATACCGGCACCTGCGTGGTCGGCAACATGGGGTCCGATCTCAAGTTCAACTACTCGGTGTTCGGCGATAGCGTCAATCTGGCCTCGCGGCTGGAGGGGCAGTCGAAAGAGTATGGCTTCCCGATCATTGTCGGTTCACGGACCGCGCTTGCGGTCAAGGAGAGCTTCGCCATTCTCGAACTCGACTTCATCATGGTGAAGGGCAAGAAGGAGCCCGAGGTGATCTACGCCATCGCCGGCCGTGAGGACACCGCGCAGTCTGGCCGCTTCCAGCGGCTGCGCAACCTGACCATCGAGATGCTCGCCTGCTATCGCAGCCGCGATTGGGACGGCGCGCTGGCCGCCATCGCCCGCGGCCGCAAGACCGACGAGGCCAATTCGCTGGAACTGCTCTACCGATTGTACGAGGCGCGGATCCGCGGCTACATCGAAAACCCGCCACCGCAAGACTGGAACGGCGCCTTCGCCCTGCTGACGAAGTAGTTCATCATCCTCGATCGTCATCACCCGCGAAGGCGGGTGATCCAGTATTCCATAGCATTCGCCATTCCACCGAGAAGCCGCGGCGCACTGGGTACTCCGCCTTCGCGGAGTATGACGATCTTTGCTAGTGATGGGTCAGTGCCAGACTCAATACTCACTCCAGCCCGATCTGCGTCAGATCCTGAAACCAGTGCTGGGCCTGCACGAACTTCTTCACCTTCGGCGACAGTGCGTGCGGGTTGGTATCGTGCACCACCCACACCAGCGTGGCGTCGTCGACGATCTGGGCGTGGGCCTGCGCCAGCAGTTCATCCTGTTTGGCGACATCGAAGTTCTGCTTGGCTTCGTCGATCAGGGCATCGACCTTCGGGTTCTTGTAGCCGCCCCAGTTGACGCCGACGGGTGCGATCTGGCCGGAGTGGAAGAAGCGCACGATGGCGTAGAGCGGATCTGATGTAACATAGGCGATGTTGTTCGAGGTGATGCTGGCGTTCATCTCGTCGGCCGCGCCCTTGCGCCATGCGGTGTATAATGTCTCGAGCTCGACCACCTTGAAGTCGATCTCGATGCCGATCTCCTTGAAGCTCTGCTGCAGGAATTCGTTCATCGGCAGCGACAGCATCTGTCCGGTGCCGCCCTGCGCGATGATGAAGGTCGTCTTCAGCGGCTTCTCCTTGGAGTAGCCGGCCTCCTGCACCAGTTTCTTCGCCGCGGCGACATCGTATTTCAGTTCGAAAGAGGGCTTGCCGAACCACGGGCTCGACGGGTCGACCTGGCCCTTGGCGGGTTTGGCCAGGCCGTTCATCAGGCCGACCACGGCGTCGCGGTCGATCGCGAGGTTGAGCGCCTTGCGCAGGCGGATGTCGGTCCAGGGCGAGCCGGGCAGGACGCTCAGATGATAATTCCAGACATGCGGCGTGACGTTGTCGACGATCTTCATGCCGGCGGATTTGAGCTGCGGCACCGCATCGGGCGCCGGCGTCTCGATCAGATCGACCTGGCCCGCCAGCAGCGCGTTGGTGCGGGTCAGCGCCTCCGGCATCGGGATCAGCACGATCTTGTCGGCCTTCGCAATCCGCTTCTTGTCCCAATAGTCGGCGTTTTTCGTGAGTTCGGCGAGTTCGCGCGGGACCAGCTTGGTCAGCTTGAACGGTCCGGTGCCGGAAGGCTGGCTGGCGAACTTGTCCCAGTCCTTGCCGAGCTTTTCATATTGCGTGGGGCTGGAAATCAGGAACCAGAGCATCTGGTAGGGGAAGAAGGAATCAACAGACTTGGTGGTGATCTCGATGGTCTTGTCGTCGACCTTGGCGTAGCTCGCGACCGATGGCAGGCGGGTTTTTACCTGCGCGCTCTGGCGCTTGTCGAATTGTGGTGCCTTTTCGTTGAGCACCTTGTCCAGATTCCAGATCACCGCGTCGGCATTGAAGTCGCTACCGTCATGGAACTTGACTCCCTGGCGCAGGGTGAAACGCCATTTCTTCTTGTCGGCGTCGTCAACCTTCCACTCGGTGGCCAGCCCCGGCACCAGTTTGCCCGGCCGGTCTGCGACGTCCATCTCCCAGGCGACCAGTGGATCGTAGATCGTATAGGCCGAGAACTGATAGGCGCCGGCGCCGCGGTCGGGCTGGCCGGTGGTCAGCGGAATGTCCGCCATCGAGATGCCGTAGCGTACGACGCTCTCTGCCTGCGCCGGGATTGTATGCAAGCCAACAGAAAGTCCGAGGGTGATCGCTGTGGCAGCAAGAAGCATCGAATTTCGGATGCACATCAATTAAGCTCCGTTGTGCGGGGTTCGGAGCCTGAAAATGCAAGCTTGGTGCCAAAAGGAGCATGGAAGTACCGCTTCCACGCGCGTTCACGGTGAGTTGTGCGGCTAATCGCCCGCGCGAAACCGCGTTCGTTGGCACAGGCGTTGCATACCTTTGCATAAGAATTAGTCACCCAAGTCGAGAAGGGATTGCTGCATATGCGTAACGAGAAACCGAAGAAGACAGCGACCGCGTGGCTGCTGGCGACAGCGCTGGTGGTCGGGCTGCCGCAACTGGCGAGCGCCGAAACGGTGCTGCGGATCGGCATGACGGCGGCGGATATTCCGCGCACCCTCGGCCAGCCCGACCAGGGCTTTGAGGGTAACCGCTTCACCGGCCTCACCATGTATGACGGACTGACGGCATGGGACCTCTCGTCGGCCACCAAGCCGAGCGTGATGATTCCCGGGCTCGCGACCGAATGGAAGGTCGACGACGCCGACAAGAAGAAGTGGACCTTCAAGCTGCGCCCCGGCGTCAAATTCCATGACGGCTCGCCGTTCAACGCCGATGCCGTGGTCTGGAATGTCGACAAGGTGCTGAAGCAGGACGCGCCGCAGTTCGACGCCAGCCAGGTCGGCGTCACCGCCTCGCGCATGCCGACGCTGGCCTCCGCCAAAAAGATCGACGACATGACGGTGGAACTGACCACCAAGGAGCCGGACAGCTTTCTGCCGATCAACCTGACCAATTTGTTCATGGCCAGCCCGGTCAAATGGCAGGCGTTCTACGACAAGGCCGAAGGCGCGGATGCCAAGGCGAAATCGCAGGCCGCCTGGGCGGCGTTCGCGAGGGACGCCTCCGGCACGGGTCCGTGGAAGATGTCCAAGTTCACGCCGCGCGAACGGCTCGAACTGGTCAAGAACGATGGCTATTGGGACAAGGCCCGCGTGCCCAAGGTCGACAAGATGGTGCTGCTGCCGATGCCGGAGGCGAACGCCCGCACCGCAGCGTTGTTGTCCGGTCAGGTCGACTGGGTCGAGGCGCCGGCTCCTGATGCGGTCAAGGAGATCAAGCAGCGCGGCTTCCAGCTGCAGGCCAACGAGTCGCCGCATGTCTGGCCGTGGCAGTTCTCGCGCATCGAAGGCTCGCCGTGGAACGACATCCGCGTCCGCAAGGCCGCCAACCTCTGTATCGATCGCGAAGGCTTGAAGGACGGCCTGCTCGCCGGCCTGATGGTCCCGGCCACCGGCACGTTCGAGCCCGGCCACCCCTGGCGCGGCAAGCCGACCTTCGAGATCAAGTATGACCTGAAGGCCGCGCAGAAGCTGATGCAGGAAGCGGGCTACGGCCCGAGCAAGAAGCTGACGGTAAAGACGCAGACTTCGGCGTCGGGATCGGGCCAGATGCAGCCCCTGCCGATGAACGAATATCTGCAGCAGGCGCTGGCCGAATGCTACTTCGACGTTCAGCTCGACGTCATCGAGTGGAACACGCTGTTCACCAACTGGCGCCGCGGCGCCAAGGATCCGACCGCCAACGGCGCCAACGCGACCAACGTCACCTACGCGGCGATGGACCCGTTCTTCGCGCTGGTGCGCTTCCTGCAGTCGTCGATGGCGCCGCCTGTCTCGAACAATTGGGGGTTCATCAACAACCCCAAGTTCGACGAACTGGTGACCAAGGCGCGCCAGACCTTCGACCCCGCGGCGCGTGACGCGGCGCTGGCCGAACTGCACGCGGCCTCGGTCGACGATGCGGCGTTCCTCTACGTCGCCCACGACGTCTCACCGCGTGCCATGAGCCCGAAGGTCAAGGGCTTCGTGCAGCCGAAGAGCTGGTTCGTCGACTTCTCGCCGGTGACGCTGGCGCCGTAAGGCATCGGCATCGAACTCGCTTCCCCTCTCCCCTTGTGGGAGAGGGTGGATCGAATGAGCGAAGCTCGTTCGAGACGGGTGAGGGGTATCTCTCCGCGGATGGATATCTCTCATCACGGCCTTCAATCTCCGCGGAGAGAACCCCTCATCCGGCGCGCATGAATGCGCGCCACCTTCTCCCACAAGGGGAGAAGGAAAGAAGAAAAAGCAGCCCGTGCTCGTCTACATCGCCCGACGTATCGTCTATGTCATTCCGATCGTGCTCAGCGTGGCGCTGGTGTGCTTCCTGCTGGTGCACATTACGCCCGGCGATCCCCTGGTTGCCGTGCTGCCGGCGGACGCTTCGCAGGAACTAGCCGCGCAAATGCGCACGGCTTACGGCTTCGACCGGCCGCTGCCGGTTCAGTTCGGCCTCTGGATGTGGCGCGCGCTCCACGGCGATCTCGGCAATTCGATCGCCACCGGCCGCCCGGTGCTGACGGAAGTGTTGCGCGCGGTCAGCAATACCGTGACACTTGCGATTGCCGCAGCCCTGATCGGCTTCACGCTCGGGCTGCTGTTCGGGCTGATCGCCGGCTACTTCCGCGATACATGGGTCGACAAGGTCGCGACCTCGATCGCAATCGCCGGCGTCTCGGTGCCGCACTACTGGCTCGGCATGGTGATGGTCATCATCTTCTCGGTGCAGCTCAACTGGCTGCCTGCCGTCGGCGCCGGTCCCGGCGGCTCCGGCGCCTGGGGCTGGGACTGGGAGCACATGAAATATCTTGTGCTGCCGGCGATCACGACCTCGGTGATTCCGATGGGCATCGTCACCCGCACCGTGCGGGCGCTGACCGGTGACATCCTCTCGCAGGACTTCGTGGAGGCATTGCGCGCCAAGGGCCTGCGCGAACTCGATGTGTTCAAGCACGTCATCAAGAATGCCGCGCCGACCGCGCTTGCGGTGATGGGGCTGCAACTCGGCTACATGCTCGGCGGCTCGATCCTGATCGAGACCGTGTTCTCGTGGCCAGGCTCCGGCCTGCTGCTCAACTCGGCGATCTTTCAGCGCGACCTGCCGCTGCTGCAGGGCACGATCCTGGTGCTGGCGCTGTTCTTCGTCACGCTCAATCTGCTGGTCGATATCGTGCAAGCGGCGATCGATCCGCGCATCAAGCGGGGCTGATCATGGCTGTGATGTCGGATACTGCGCTGCAGGCCGCTCCCGTTACAAAGGCCCGCGGCTATTGGGCGACCGTCGGCCGCCGCATTTCGCGAGACAAGGTCGCCATGGCGTGCGCCTTCGTCCTGGCGCTGATCTTCCTTTCCGCGCTGTTCGCGCCGTGGCTCGGCCTCGCCGATCCCTACCAAGGCTCGATGATCCGCAGGCTTCGGCACATCGGCACGCCGAACTATCCGCTCGGAACCGACGAACTCGGCCGCGACATGCTGGCCCGGCTGATCTATGGCGGCCGGCTGTCGCTGATCATCGGCATCCTTCCGGTCATCCTCGCTTTCATCATCGGCACCTCGCTGGGGCTCGTCGCCGGCTATGTCGGCGGCAAGCTCAACACCGCCATCATGCGCACGATCGACGTATTTTATGCTTTCCCTTCGGTCTTGCTGGCGATCGCGATTTCGGGTGCGCTGGGCGCGGGCATCGTCAATTCGATCGTGTCCCTGACGATCGTGTTCGTACCGCAGATTACGCGCGTCGCGGAAAGCGTCACGACCGGCGTGCGCAACATGGATTTCGTCGAGGCCGCGCGGGCCTCCGGCGCCGGACCCTTCACCATCATGCGCGTGCACATGCTCGGCAACGTGCTGGGACCGATCTTCGTCTACGCGACGGGGCTGATCTCGGTGTCGATGATCCTCGCCGCCGGGCTTTCGTTCCTCGGCCTCGGCACCAAGCCGCCGGAGCCGGAATGGGGCCTGATGCTGAACACGCTGCGCACCGCGATCTACGTCAACCCGTGGGTGGCGGCGCTGCCGGGCGTCATGATCTTTGCGGTGTCGATCTGCTTCAACCTCTTGAGCGACGGCATGCGCAGCGCCATGGACATCAGGAACTGACGCGATGAGTGAGACCAGCCTGTCAGTTGAACACATCGAGCCGGTCGCGGATGTTGGCGGCGTGGCGCAGCCGCTGCTGCAGGTCGTTGGCCTTACCAAGCATTTCCCGGTGCGCGGCGACCTGTTCAGCGCTCGTAAAACCGTGCGCGCGGTGGATGATGTTTCCTTCTCCATCGCCAAGGGAGAAACCGTGGGGATCGTCGGCGAATCCGGCTGCGGCAAGTCGACCACCGCGCGGCTTCTGATGCACCTGATGAAGAGCGATTGCGGCGACATCATCTATGACGGCATGCAGGTCGGCCGCGCTCTCTCCTTGCGTGAGCTGCGCCGCGGCATGCAGATGGTGTTTCAGGACAGCTACGCCTCGCTCAACCCGCGCCTCACCATCGAGGAGTCGATCGCATTCGGCCCCAAGGTTCATGGCATGGCGGACGCCGCGGCGCGCACGCTGGCGCGCGAGTTGCTCGGCAAGGTCGGCCTGCGGCCCGAAACATTTGCCAACCGCTACCCGCATGAGATTTCCGGCGGCCAGCGCCAGCGTGTCAACATTGCCCGCGCGCTGGCCCTGTCACCGCGCCTGGTGATCCTCGACGAGGCGGTGTCGGCACTGGACAAATCGGTCGAGGCCCAGGTGCTCAACCTGCTGGCGGATTTGAAGCGCGAATTCGGCCTTACGTATCTGTTCATCAGCCACGATCTCAACGTGGTGCGCTACATCAGTGATCGCGTGCTGGTAATGTATCTCGGCGAAGTGGTCGAACTCGGCCCGGTTGACAAGGTCTGGGACGCGCCGGCGCATCCCTATACCCGGGCGCTCCTGGCCGCGATGCCGTCCTCCGATCCGGACAACCGCACGGAGACGCCGCCGATCTCGGGCGATCCGCCCAATCCGATCGATCCGCCGTCGGGCTGCCGGTTTCACACCCGTTGTCCGTTTGCGGAGCCGCTCTGCGCAAATGCGACGCCAAAACTCAGCGATGTCGATACAATGGGCCATCAGGCGGCGTGCTACATGGCCATTCCGGGCTCGGGGCATAGCCGCGCACCCGCAATAGAAGGTGCCAAAGGAGCAAGCGCCGCATGACGAGACCCGATCCCAAACAGGTCAAGGCAATGACCGAAGTCGCGGGCGTGCCCGCGGACAAGGACGTCGCCGAGCGCATCGCCAATTCCATCGGCCCGGCCTTCGACGGTTTTGCGGCCGTAGCGGGCACGCTGCCGATGGATCTCGAGCCTGCGAGCTATCTCCTGGTGCAGCGCGCAAAGGTGTCGACATGAGCGGCGAGCCGGCCTTGATGTCGCTGGTGGCGGTCGCGAAAGCGATCGCGGCCAAAAAACTCTCCTCGCGCGAAGTCACGCAATCCTGTCTCGACCGGATTGCGCAATGGCAGCCGCGCGTCAACGCCTTCATGGCGATCGAGGCCGATGCGGCGCTGGCCGCCGCAGATGCCGCCGACGCGGCGCTCGCCAAGGGCAATATTGCCGGCGTGCTGCATGGCGTGCCGCTGGCGCACAAGGATATGTACTACGACGCCGGCAAGGTCGTGACCTGCGGCTCGAAGATCCGCCGCGATTTCGTGCCGACGACGACCTCGACCGCGCTGCAGCGCCTGAAGGATGCGGGCTCCGTTCGGCTCGGCTCGCTGCAGATGGTCGAGTTCGCCTACGGTCCCACCGGCCACAACCCTCACTATGGCGCGGTGCGCAATCCCTGGAATGTCGATTACATCACCGGCGGCTCGTCATCCGGCTCCGGCTCGGCGGTCGGTGCACGGCTGACCTTTGCAGCGCTGGGCTCCGATACCGGCGGCTCGATCCGGATGCCCGCGCATTTCTGCGGCGTCACCGGCTTCAAGACCACGGTGGGCCTGATCAGCCGCGCCGGCGCGATGCCGCTGTCGCAGTCGCTGGATACGGTCGGACCGCTTGCACAGACGGTCGAGGATTGTGCGCTGCTGGTGGGGTTGATAGCGGGCGTCGACCCCGAAGATCCGACCACCGCGACGCTTCCGGTGCCGAACTACATGGCCGCGACCACGGGCTCGCTCAAGGGCCTGAAGATCGGCGTGCCGACCTCGTTCTATGTCGACGATCTCGATGCCGAGGTGGCGCGGGTACTGGATGAGACCATCGCCACGCTGAGGAAGGAGGGCGCCGAAATCGTCAAGGTCGAGCTGCCGGACCAGCGCCAGCTCACCGCCGCCTGCCAGATCGTGCTCGCCACCGAAGCCGCCGCCTTCCACAAGCGCTGGATGATCGAGCGGCCGCAGGATTACGGCGCGCAGGTGTTGATGCGATTGCAGAACGGGCTCGCCATTCCGGGTGTCACCTATCTCGAGGCGATGCGCTGGCGCGGTCCGGCGCTGGCCGCGTATCTCGCGGCGGTGACCGGCACCGATGCCGTAATCGCGCCGGTCGCGCCGATGCCGGCGGTGACCATTGCCGAGAGCGATGTCGGCAACAGCCGCGACGCCGAAGCCGTGATCCAGCGGATCACAAAATTCACCCGTCCGATCAACTATCTCGGTCTGCCGTCACTTTCGATTCCCGCAGGCTTCACCAAAGCCGGCTTGCCGGTCGGCATGCAACTGATCGGCCGCGCCTTCGATGAAGCCGGGCTGGTGCGGATCGGCGCGGCGTTCCAGCGAGCGACCGACTATCACCAGCAGGTGCCCAAACTCGCATGAGCAATCTCGTCGAAATCCGTGACCTCAACATCCGCTTCACCGGCGAGCGCACGGTGCATGCCGTCAACGACATCTCGCTTTCGCTCGGCGAGGGCGAGGTGCTGGGCCTGCTCGGCGAATCCGGCTCCGGCAAGAGCGTGACCTTGCGGGCGCTGATGCGGCTGCTGCCGAGGAAGCGGACGCAGATTTCGGGCACCGTGAAGGTCCTGGGCCGCGACGTGCTGGCCATGAACGACGACGAGCTGTCGGCGTTTCGCGGCCAGACCGTCTCCATGATCTTCCAGGAGCCCGCGCTGGCGCTCGATCCCGTCTACACGATCGGCCACCAGATCGCCGAAAGCGTGATCCGCCACGAAGGCAAGAGTCATAAGGAGGGGATGGCGCGCGCGCTGGAAATGCTGGAGGTGGTGCGGATTCCCTCGGCCAAGCGCCGGCTCGAGGCCTATCCGCACGAAATGAGCGGCGGCATGCGGCAGCGCGCGATGATCGCGCTGGCGCTGGCCTGCAAGCCGAAGATTCTGCTCGCCGACGAGCCGACCACGGCGCTCGACGCCACGGTCCAGATCCAGATCCTGCTGCTGCTGCGCGAGTTGCAGCGCGAGTTCGGCATGTCCGTGATCTTCGTGACCCACGACATCGGCGTCGCCATCGAAATCTGCGACCGTGTCGCTGTCATGTATGCCGGCCAGATCGTGGAGCAGGGGCGTTTGCGCGACATCGTGCGCTCGCCGGTTCATCCCTATGCCAAGGGATTGCTGGCCTCGACCGTCCACGGCGCCAAGCGCGGCCAGCGGCTGGAAACCATCCCGGGGACGCCGCCTTCGCTGGACAAAGCGCCCACGAGCTGCTCGTTCGCGCCGCGCTGCTCGTACGCGCTGCCGCGCTGCACCGAGCAATTACCGCCCAACGTTCAGGTATCGCCGGATCGGATGGCGCGATGTGTGTTGGCGGAGCGGACAGAAGTTTCAGCCACGTCTTAGCCGCCAATACCCGGATCGGCCCAGGCCTCGATCTGCGACGGCCCGACGACTTGTTTCGGTTGATGGGGATTGAGCGTGCCCGCGCTCGCCGTCCAGCCCTTTGCGAGTACCTGCATCGCGAACAGCTTGGCGTCGACTTCCGACCTAAAGGTACGCGTCGATCGCGCCTTGCTTTCCGCGCTCTCGTCCGACTTGTGCGGACCGAAAGTTACATACCAGATGTCGCCTTGCTTCATGCCGCACTAACGCGTGCAGTGAACAAAAGTTCCACCTCTGCTATCCCGCTTACCGCGTCCGACCGCCTCCCCAAAACCCTGATCAGAGACCGAACCCTGCGGCCAACCCGCGCCGGCCGCGAATCGCCTGCCGGGCTCAAACTAGTCGCCTAAAAGCACTGTTTTGCTGGTGTCCACAGCTTGTCACGGCGGTGAACTGGATTCAGGTTAACGTGACTTAAATAGACGGTGCCCCAAAACATCGGTAAAACCAGCGCGTCACCTTATCCTTTTGAAGAGATACGCATTTATGGCAGCCGCTCCCGGCGTCCGGCGTTCCGAACTCGGTGAGGCGCTGCGCGCCTGCCGCAACGCCTTCATCGGCGTTGGCGTGATGAGTTGCGCTATCAACCTGCTGTATCTCACCGGCTCGATCTTCATGCTGGAGGTCTACGACCGCGTGCTGCCGAGCCGCAGCGTGCCGACCCTGATCGGCCTCGTGGTCCTGGCCGGCGGCCTATACGTCGCCCAAGGCGGCCTCGACCTGATCCGCGGACGCATTCTCGGGCGCGTCGGCACCGCGCTTGACGAAGCCATCAACGCCCGCGTGTTCGAAACCGTGGTGCGGTTGCCGCTGATGGTCGGCGGGCGCAACGAGGGCCTGCAGCCGCTGCGCGATCTCGACAATGTGCGGTCGTTTCTCGGCAGCATGGGGCCGGGCGCGTTCTTCGATCTGCCGTGGCTGCCGTTCTATCTCGCGATCTGTTTCGCATTCCACTGGCTGATCGGCGTCACCGCCCTGGTCGGCGCCATTATCCTCGTGACCCTGACCCTGATTACCGAATTCCTGTCGCGCGAGCCCGCGCGCGAGGCGATGACGCTGGCGGCGCGGCGCAACGATCTCGCCGCCACCAGCCGGCGCAACGCCGAAGTGCTGGTGGCGATGGGCATGTCCGGACGCCTGACCCGGCGCTGGAGCGAGGCCAACGAAACCTACCTCGCGGGCAATCAGCGCGCCAGCGACGTCGCCGGTGGTCTGGGCGCCGTCGCCAAGGTTTTGCGCATGATGCTGCAATCGGCGGTGCTCGCGGTCGGCGCCTATCTGGTGATCCACCAGGAGGCCTCCGCCGGCATCATCATCGCAGGCTCGATCCTCAGCGCCCGCGCGCTGGCGCCGGTCGATCTCGCCATCGCGCACTGGAAAGGCTTTGTCGCCGCGCGGCAGAGCTGGCATCGCCTCAACAATCTCCTCGGGCAGATGCCGCCGGCGAGTACGCAGACCCTGCTGCAGTCTCCCTCGAGTCGCCTGTCGGTCGAGGCCGTCAGCATCGTGCCGCCCGGCGAACAGCGGGTGATCGTGCAGGACGTGACCTTCACCGTCGAGGCCGGCACCGGCGTCGGCGTCATCGGCCCGAGCGGTTCGGGCAAGTCGTCGCTGGTGCGGGCGCTGGTCGGCGTCTGGACACCGTTCCGCGGCAAGGTGCGCCTCGACGGCGCGGCGCTCGACCAATGGTCGTCGGACGTGATCGGTCGCCATATCGGCTACCTGCCGCAGGACGTCGAATTGTTCGCAGGCACGGTGGCGCAGAATATCTGCCGCTTCGACCCGGAAGCGAAATCGGACGCGATCATCGCCGCCGCCAAGGAGGCCGGCGTCCATGACATGATCATCAAGATGCGCGAGGGCTACGACACCCAGATCGGCGAGCAGGGGACGGCGCTGTCGGCGGGGCAGGCGCAGCGCGTGGCGCTGGCGCGCGCGCTTTATGGCAACCCCTTCCTGGTCGTGCTCGACGAGCCGAACTCAAATCTCGACAGCGAGGGCGACGAGGCGCTGACCCGCGCGGTACGCGGCGCGCGCGAACGTGGCGCCATCGTGATCGTGGTGGCGCACCGGCCGATCGGGATCGAGGCGGTCGACCAGGTGCTGGTGCTGAAGGACGGCCGGATGCAGGCATTCGGGCCGAAGGAAACCGTGCTCGGCCAGGTGCTGCAGCGCGTTCCGGCGCCACCGCCGATCAAGATCGTATCCGATGCAGGAGCCGCGAAATCATGACCGTCGGACCGAACGGCGCACGGCGCTCGATAAGATCGCATCTGATTGCAGGCCTGGCGCTGATGCTGGTGCTTGTCGTCGGATTTGGCGGCTGGGCGTCGACAGCGCAGATTTCGGGCGCGCTGATTGCGCCGGGCTCGGTGGTGGTCGATTCCAACGTCAAGAAGGTCCAGCACCCGACCGGCGGCGTGGTCGGCGAGGTGCGCGTGCGCGATGGCGACGTCGTCAAGGCCGGCGACATCGTGGTGCGTCTCGACGAGACCGTGGTCAAGGCGAACCTTGCCATCGTCGTCAAGACGCTGAACGGATTGCTGGCGCGCGCGGCGCGGCTGGAGGCCGAGCAGCGCGGGCTCGACAAGATCAGGTTTCCGGCGGCGCTGACCGACCGCGCGGACGACCCCGAAGTCCGCGACGTCATTGCCAGCGAAACCAAGCTGTTCGAGGTTCGCGTATTCGGACGCGCGGGACAGAAGTCCCAGTTGCGCGAGCGGGTTTCGCAGCTCAACGAGGAAATCGTGGGGTTGACGGCGCAGGAACAGGCGAAGGAAAAGGAAATCGCGCTGGTGGAGAAGGAACTGATTGGCGTGCGTCAGCTCTACGACCAGCGCCTGATCCAGATATCGCGCCTGACCACACTGGAGCGGGACATGGCCCGCCTGACCGGCGAGCGCGGGCAATACATCGCGGCGCGGGCGCAAGCCAAGGGCAAGATCACCGAGACCGAGCTGCAGATCATCCAGGTCGACAAGGATGTGGTCAGCGAGGTTTCCAAGGATCTGCGCGAGACCACCGACAAGATCGGCGAGTTCGTCGAGCGCAAGGTCACCGCCGAGGACCAGCTCCGGCGCATCGACATCCGTGCGCCACAGGACGGCATCGTGCTGCAGTCGACGGTTCATACCGTCGGCGGCGTCATCACCGCCGGCGACGCCATCATGATGGTGGTGCCGAGGGCGGACGATCTCTCGGTCGAGGCCAAGGTCAATCCGCAGGACATCGACAAGCTGCAGGTCGGCCAGAAGACGCTGCTGCGGCTGTCGGCTTTCAACCAGCGCACCACGCCGGAACTGAACGGCGTCGTGACCCGCGTCTCCGCTGACGTCAATACCGACCAGCGCACCGGGCAGAGCTACTACACCATCCGCGTCTCGCTGCCGCCTAGCGAGGTCGCTCGCCTCGGCGAGGTCAAGATCATCCCGGGCATGCCGGTCGAAGCCTTCGTCCAGACCGGCGACCGCACCATGTTCTCCTATCTGATGAAGCCGTTCAGCGACCAGCTGATGCGCTCGTTCAGGGAGCGGTGAGTCTCTCTGTTGTCGTCCCTGCGAACGCAGGGACCCATACCGCGTGATCTACCGAGTCAGCGTGGTGGCAGACGCTCTGCCAACTATGGCCGTGGTTTGCTGAAGCGAAGCCGTCGCCCTTCCTGCCCCATACGTCGGCCGCGGCGTATGGGTCCCTGCGTTCGCAGGGACGACGGATAGGCCGAAGTGCGCCCGCTACCTTCTGTCATACTCATCCGGTCCCATCGCCCAGGCCCATTGCTCGTGGCCGGGGGCGTAGGTGCGGTTGGTCTCCGCCGGGTTGCGGTTGACCAGCGGCCGCATGAACATCGGGTGCGTGGCGCTGCGGATCTCGTGCTCGACCGTGAACAGGTGCCCGCCGCCATCGAGATCGACGATGTCGCGGAAGCGGTACTGATACTGGTTGTCCTCCTGCGAGACCAGGCCGCGCTCCATCAGGCGATGATAGGGACCGGAGAAGTCCGTGATGTAGATCTGCACGTGATGACCGTCGAAATCCGGATGGCGCCGGCCGGTTTCGCGGAATTGCAGGTACTGGTTCTTGCCGACCTTGACGCGCGCCATCGCTCCGTCGGCGTTCAAATATTCCGCCGGCATTCCCATGATCCGCGGATAGAACGCGCAGATGCCTTTGGCGGTCCCGACGGGTACATCGAACTCGACATAGGGAATGCCGAGCGTGATGCGCCCGAAGCGCGCCGCGTCCGGCTCGTAGCAGCGCACGCGGTTGCCCCAGGGGCAGACGGCCTCGACGTGATCGTTGTGCTCGCTGAAAGCGAACGCGGTGCCTTCGAGCTTCTTCGCGACCGATGCCAGCCGCTCCAGCAGCGCCTCGCGTCCGGCGATGACGATCCCGGTATGGCCGCGAAGCACCTGCGCCGCGGCGCCCGGCAGATGAAACTGGCTCTTGCCGACATTGACCCACATGTTGGTGTCCGACACCATCAGGTAGGGATCGCGGGTCAGCCCGAGGCCCGCGACGTAGAACAGCGTCGCCAGCCGCTGGTCGGGCACCGTGACGTTGACGTGCTCGAAATGGATCGAGTTGCCGAGGTCTTCTGCGGCGCGGTCGAATGGCTGTTGCATGGATGCGATTCCTCAGGTGGCCTGTTCTTGCAGGGTAGGCAAAGCGAAGCGTGCCCACCATTCTTTCACCGCATCAAGATGGTGGGCACGCTACGCTTTGCCTATCCTACGAATCTACTTCTCCAAATTCTCCAGCAGCAAATTCAGCGCAGCGGCCGCGAACGCCTGCATGTTGGCCTGCCGGTCGGCGCTGCCGGTCTCCAGCGTGAACACCTGGGATTGCGGACCCGCTACCGCCACGCAAGTATGGCCGGCGGCGTCGCCGTAGCGGTTGCCGGTCGGTCCGGTGGCACCGGTTTCCGAAAGACCCCACGTCGTCGCAAAACGCTGGCGGCTCTGGCTCGCGAGCAGTTCTGCATACGGCTCGGACGAGGAACGAAGCCCCTTCATCGCCGCGTCCGGAATGTCCATCAGCAGCCGCCGCGCGTCGCGGGTGTAGACCACCGCGCCACCTAGGAAGTAGGCGGACGCGCCGGGTACCGAAAGCAGCGCCGCCGAGATCAGGCCGCCGGTCGAGGATTCCGCAACCGAGATCGTCTGTTTCCGCGCGATCAGTTGAATTGCAATCTTTTCGGCTATCGTTACGAGCTCTTTCATCTCAACTCCTAAAATCCCGCCAGTCATGCCCTCCTAGCACAGGAGGGTCACGCTTGCCGAGTTGCGGCGTGCGGGCGGCCCTGATTGAATGACTCAAACAACCGCGGCTCCCGCGGCCCAAGGGGAACGAGGAAACATCATGACGTCGCCGATCGCGGGTGGCGTGGATTGCGATCTGCATCCCGCCGTACCGCATTTGACCAGCCTGCTGCCCTACATGAACGACTACTGGCAGGACCAGGTGACGACGCGCGGCATGACCGATCTGGTCTCGCAATCCTATCCGACCAATTCGCCGATCTCCTCGCGGCCGGACTGGCGGCCAGGCCAGGGCAAGCCGGGCGAAAGCCTCGCCGACATGCAGAACCAGGCGCTGGACAAGTTTGGTGTGGCCTACGGCATCTGCAACCCGCTCTACGGCGTCCAGATGGTGTTCTCGGAGGATATGCAGGATGCGTTCTGCCGCGCGCTGAACGACTGGCTGGTCAAGGAGTGGCTGGACAGGGACGCGCGGCTGCGCGGCTCGATCGTGATCCCGACGCAAAGCGTGGAAAAATCCGTCGCCGAGATCGAACGCTGCGCCAAAGACAAGCGCTTCGTCCAGGTGCTGATGCTTGTCATGGGCGACATGCCGCTCGGTAAGCGCGCCTACTGGCCGATCTATGCCGCCGCCGAGCGGCTCGGCCTGCCGATCGGGATTCATGCCGGCAGCGCCTATCACAACCCGCCGACCTCGGTCGGCTGGGGCTCCTACCACATCGAGGACTACGTCGCGCAGGCGACCGCGTTCCAGACCCAGCTGACCAGCCTGATCGTCGAGGGTGTGTTCGCCCGGCATCCGAACCTGAAGATGGTGATGCTGGAAAGTGGCTTCACCTGGCTGCCGGCCTATCTGTGGCGACTGCACAAGTTCTGGCGCGGCGTGCGGATGGAAACGCCGTGGGTCGACCGCGCGCCGGCCGAAATTGTGCGCAGCAATATCCGCTTCTCGCTGCAGCCGGTCGATGCGCCGCCGGATTCGGCAACCCTGGATCGCCTGTTTAATCATATGCAGTCGGACGAATTGCTTCTATTCTCGACTGACTATCCGCACTGGCAGTTCGACGGTGACGAGGTGCTGCCGCCGGGATTGTCGCCCGATCTGGTCCGCAAGATCATGATCGATAATCCGCTCGCGACGTACGGCCGGTTGAAGATGGCACTGGCATGATCCGGAAAAGTGGAGACCGGTTTTCGGACCAGATCATGCCAAGGAAATAAGGAGACGACGCCATGAACGTCCAGTTCCGCCCCGAGTCTTCGATGACCACCAGCATCAAGACCGCGATCGCCGATTGCGACATCCACCCGGCGCGCGCCACCAATGACGAACTCCATCCGTTCATGGCCAAGCGCTGGCACGGGCATCTCCAGACCTATGGCAAGCAGGCCTATCACGGCATGATGGAAGGCCCGCCCTATCCGAAGGCGCAGCCGAATGCCTCGCGCCGCGACGCCTGGCCGCCGGAAGGTGGTCCGCAGGGTTCCTCGCTGTCCTTCATGCAGAAGCAGTTGCTCGATCCCTATAACGTGGCGCTCGGCGTGCTCAATCCGCTCAACAGCGGGCAGGGCCTGCGCAACCAGGATCTGGCCGGAGCGGTCTGTTCCGCGATCAACGACTGGCAGATCGAGAAATGGACCAGCAAGGACAAGCGCCTGAAGGGTTCGATCGTCGTCGCCAATGAGGACGGCGTGGCCGCTGCCGCAGAAATCCGCAAGCGTGCGGGCGATCCGAACTACGTGCAGGTGTTACTGCTCTCCCGCAACGTCGAGCCGCTCGGCCAGCGCCGCTACTGGCCGGTCTACGAGGCGGCGCAGGAAGCCGGGCTGCCGGTCGGCGTGCACGCGTTCGGTTTCGGTGGCAATCCGCTGACGCCCTCGGGCTGGCCGAGCTTCTACATCGAGGAGATGGTAGGCCATGCGCAATGCCAGCAGACGGCGCTCGCGAGCCTCGTGCTCGAAGGCGTGTTCGAACGCTTCCCGAAGCTGAAAATGGTGATGATCGAGGCCGGCTTTGGCTGGGCGCCGTCGCTGGCCTGGCGCCTCGACAAGCACTTCGAAAAGCTGCGTAGCGAGGTGCAGCATCTCAAGCGCAAGCCGTCGGAATATATCCGCGATCACGTCTGGTGGACCACGCAGCCGATGGAAGATCCCGAGCGCCGCGAGCATCTGTTCGAGACGATCGAGTGGATCGGCTGGGACAAGCTCCTGTTCGCGACTGACTACCCGCATTGGGATTTCGACGAGCCGTCGCGCGTGCTGCCGGCCGGCGTCAGCGACACCAATCGCGAGGCGTTCTATCTCGGCAACGCCAAGAAGCTGTACGGAATATACTGATGGTGCGGCACGTCATTGCCCCGGTGGACGAGTTGCCGCCGGGGACACGAAAATTTCTCACCATCGACGAGCGGCCGATCGCGATCTTCAACATCAAGGGCGAGTTCTTCGGCCTGTTGAACCGCTGCCCGCACCAGGGCGCGGCGTTGTGCGAGGGGCCGCTGATCGGGCTTGCGCAATCCTCCGACCCCGGCGAAATCGAGTACACGAAACTCGGCGAGATCATCCGCTGCCCCTGGCATGGCTGGGAATTCGATATCCGCACCGGCCAATCCTACTGCGACCCCAAGCGCTTTCGCGCCCGCGCCTATCCGGTCAACGTCGAGCCCGGCTCGAGCGTGGTGAAGGGGCCGTATGTCGCCGAGACGCTCGCCGTGTCGGTGGAAAGCGACTACGTCGTAGTGGATTTGTAGCGGCTGTCCCACACGTCGCTTTCGCTGCGCCATTCCTTGCCGATTTTCGATAGCGATTCTACCGCTGCCAGCGCGTATTGCAGTGCTGATCTCGTAGAACTGCATAGGCTCCGTTAACTTGTTGGTCGCAGAATTATGCCGGGAACAAGAAGGCTTCCGGGCGGGATCGGTGATCGATAGCGTCGGCACCAAGCACCGAAGCCTTCAAACGCTGCGGCTGACGACGGGCGTCGCGCGCCCGCTTCGCCGCTTCGCATTCCCTAAGAAAAATCCGAGTGCGGAGTCCTTCACGGACTGAGCGGTACCGGACCAGCGAAACCTCCATCACACAGTTGCGAGTGAGCAGTGGAAAGCGGCTCGGGGTCACCGATGTCTATACTTCGGGAGTTGAATGACGCTATCTCGAGGGGAACGCCCGAAAGCCGTCTGCAGGCTTTGTGGCATGCAACCGACATGCTGCTGATGGGCCGCTACACCGAAAGCGAGATCTGGATCTTCGGCGAAGTAATCGGACGCCTCTCGGAGGAGATCGAACTGGCAACACGCTGCCAGCTCGCCAGGCGGCTGGCCCGCAGCGACCAGGCGCCGATCCAGATGGTCACCAAGCTTGCTTTCGACGAATCGATCGATGTCGCCGGACCCATCCTTCGCTATTCCGAGCGGCTCGAGAACCAGGTGCTGGTCACGAACGCGCGCTGCAAAAGTCAGCAGCATCTGTTTGCCATCTCGCGGCGGAAGTCCATCGACGAGCCGGTCACCGATGTGCTCGTGGAGAGAGGCGACCAGACGGTCGTGAATTCGGTCGCTGTCAATACCGGCGCACGTTTTTCGGATTCCGGCTTTCTGCAATTGATCAAGCGTTCCGAGAATGACTCCATCCTGGCCGAGCATTTGGGACGGCGACGGGACATCCCACGGCACTTGTTCCAGCAATTGATCGCAAAGGCATCCGCCGACGTTCGAAAGAAACTTCAGTTCGAGCAGCCTGAAGCGCGCGATGCCGTCGCCGACGTCGCCGGATCGCTGCATGCGATGTTTGGGCCAGCGTCGAAGAATTATTTTACCGCCAAGAAGGCCGTAGGCGCGAAGCACCGGATCGGCGACCTGGGAGAAGCCGCGCTTCTCGAATACGCCCAGGCCCGCAAGCTTGATGAAGCGGTCGTTGCGCTATCGTTGTTGTGCACGCTCCCGGTCGATGTGGTCGAACGGGCGATGCTGGCCTCGGACAAGGAAGCTGTACTGATTCTGGCAAAAGCCCTCGACCTGTCCTGGGCGACAACCTTGGCGCTGCTGTTTCTTGGCGCGCCCGACTACCGGATCGCGACCAAGGATCTCGACGCGATGAAAGCGGAATTCGCCCGGCTGGATGCCGAGACGTCCAACAAGGTGCTGCAGGCCTATCGTTCGCGCAGGGAATCCGCCGGCTCCAGCCTGACCCCCCGTCCTCAACTTCATCCGGTCTGATCGGCGCGGCTGGTTCGACTAAAGTCGGTCGCCGCGCGCGCCCGGAGTTGCGCGACGGTCCGGCCGGCAGGGGTGCGACGAAGTTGCCGAGCCCGTGGCCAGCGTGTCGTCTTCCGCTTCCTTCTGCTGGCTGCTAGCGTCGCAACCGAACCCGCTCGTCTGTGGGAACATTCACAAGAACGGGTTTGGGTGATCTTACATTGCTGTTTCCGTCCGATCTGACATCGTTCCTCGACCTCATCCGCCAGCACGGCGATGTGGCCTACAGTCTCATGTTTGCGTATGCGGCCTCGCATAGCCTGCTGCTGGCGTTGTTCGCGGGCTATGCCGCGCATGCGGGAGCGCTGAGCTTCGGCACCCTGATCGCGGTCTGCTGGTTCGGCAGCTTCACGGGCGACGTCATTCGCTTCTGGATCGGACGGCGCTATGGCGCCAGCCTGCTCGATCGGTATCCGCGGTTCGAGCGCCCCGTGCAGACCGTGGTCCGGCTAACGGATCGTCACTACGCCTGGATGATCCTGTCTCATCGCTATCCGCATGGCATCCGCGGCCTCGCGGGCTTCGCCTACGGGATATCGCGGCTGCCCTGGTCGACATTCCTGGCGCTCAATTTCGTTGCGGCGGGTCTCTGGTCGGGCGCCGTTGTCTCGGCCGGCTATGCCTTCGGTCAGTTCTCGGAAAAGTCAATCAACAATGCTTCCTCAGGTCTGGGCATCGTGATGCTGGTTCTCTTCCTGGGCCTGTCCTGGCTGCTCAGCCGGAAACTCGAGCGGATCGTGGAGCGGTACTGATCGCCATTCTCCTGCCTGTTCACAGCGGGCAGGGCGGAACCGCAAGTCATCCACATCAAATCACAGCCCAATGATCTGACAGCGCGAGCGATTTTATTTCTCGCGGTGATTTTTCATGCCGATTGACAATGCGACGAATGAAGATTCGCGAACAATGGCGGATCGCGCAAGGCGCAGTTCCGATTTTGGCCGGATGATGATCGGACAGTAACGCTGCCGCAGATCGTGCATCCCGACTTGAATTTGAAGGCCCGACCCGTCGCTAGTTCCGGCAGGCAGCGCCTCCGCCGATTACCGTCACGGGACGCGTTGCGCAAATGCAATGGAGTACAGCAATGAAGGCCAAGGACCGGATTTGTGGACGCGAGTACAAGAACCGCCTCGAGAATTTGCTGAACACCTCCTTCAACACACAACTGCAGCCGTTGAGATCACTCGAGACCGCAACCAAGAAGCGGAGAGCACAGAAAAAGGCGGCGGCCAATTCCGGGGACGCGAAACCAACGCCGCCGCCGTCGCGCTAATGCTGCTGCGCCCGTCCCGCGGCTTCTATGTCTGGCAGCGTGAGGACAGGCTCAGGGCCTGCAGTAGTTCGTCGAATGCGTTCGGGCGGCAGGGCTTGAGCTCGACCACCGCCTTTGGTTTCTCCGCCTTTGCAGCTTTGCTGGAATTGGCGAGCTTGGGCGGTGGCTTGCTGGGAGCAGCATCTTTCGGCCGAGGTTTGGGCTTCTTGACCACATCCCTTTTTGCGCTAGGCGTGGACCCGACGACGCCCGAGTTCTTCTCTGCAAGTATGGCGATCAGATCCGGTGGCGGCGGCGATACTGTTTCGGCGAGTGCAATCGGCGGCACCGGCGCTTCCTGCGGCAGGCGATGCACTTCCAGTCGATCGCCCTTCTTCAAAGTATCGCCCGAAGCGCTTGTGTCGAGCGTCAGTCGCTCGAACGGATCAAGCTCGCTTGGTTTCGAGCGTGATGGTGTTCCCAGCTCCATGGCGAGGAGAACGCCGAGACCGATAACGATGAGACAGATCCTCATCATGATCTTACGCTTCCAAACGAAGATGCCTGACCAGAGCCGGCTGAATGCTCGGCCCTACATCGCAGAACGATCTTGGGATTCAATGAGGCAGGTTGGCGGCAACCGCGGCAGTGACGCCGCGAAGTTTGAAAGTACGGTTAATCCGGCCGGGTAAGGAATTGTTATCCATCGCGCTTCGTGACGCGAGAACGCGAAGCACATTCTCTGGTCATCGCCCGGCTTGACCGGGCGACCCAGTATTCCAGTGACAGCAGTGATAGAGCCGATAGGCCTCGGCGTACTGGATGCCCGCATGCGCGGGCGTGACAGACTACTATGTGTTAGAAGTTGGGGCCTACTCCGCCGTCCCGTGCGCCATCGCCTTACGCTCCATGGCGTAGCGCACCAGCGCCACGAAGCGGTAGATGCCGTGCACGAACTTGCCGTAGGGCATGGTGACGAACAGCGAGAACACCACGCCGAGATGCAGCGCCAGCAACGGGCCCATCGCGGCGGTCTCGCGCAGCACCAGCAGTGCCAGGCCGGTCAGGCTGGTGAGGAACAGCATGACGATGAAGGCTACGTCCATGCCGTAGCGGGTCTCATCCACCAGCACGGGATCGCGCTTCGATTTCTCAATCAGCAGGCCGATCGGCCCGATCAGTAAACCGATGCCGCCGAGCGTTCCCAGCACGACCGGCAGGTCCCACCACGGATACGGCGCCTGGCGCGCCAGCAGATAGTGATACAGCGTGGCGACGCAGGTCGAGGCGAAGCAGAGCGCAAACCCGTAGAACGTCAGGTGGTGGTAGAGCTTGCGGCGATCGGTCGGGCGATCGTCCTCGTTGAAGCAGCCGACCCCGCCGCCGTCGAGATAGCGCAACTCGCCGGCGTCGCGGATCGCCTGTAACAGCGCGCTAGCGTCGGTCTTCATGCCGACGGGTTCGCCGATGTCGCGCCAGAAGGCGCGTACGCCCATGACGAGCGCTGCGATCGCATACAGGAACGCCGCGCCGAACAGGGCCGCCATCGCGTTGTGCGGCATCAGCTTGTAGAACGCGCCCGGGCCGGTATGGATGCCGAACAGCACCTCGCGATCGTGATAGGCGGCAAAGCCGATTATAAACGCGGCGACGCTGATCGCGGCAACCAGGCTGATGACGAGACCGTTGCGCGCGAACGCGCCCGACAGCGCGCGCGGCCACGCATAGGCTGCGTAGGAGTCGGCGCGTGCCACGGCAAGCGTTTGCGGCACATTTACGTTGAATTCATGCGGCGGCGAGAACTGGCAGTCGGTGTAGCAGGCGCCGCAGGAATGGCAGAGATTGGCGAGATAATTGAGATCGCCGTCGGAGAACGCGCGCCGCATCTCCATCGCCGGAAACACCGCGCACAGCCCCTCGCAATAGCGGCAGGAATTGCAGACCGTCATCAGCCGGTCGGCTTCCTCCAGGATTTTCGTTCCGTGCATCGCTATGTTGTTTCCCGTCCCAACATCTCAGTTCTTCGCATTCCGTGCCGCCTCCCGGCCCGCCACGCGTCCGAACACGCTGCCGATGGTCATGCCGATGCCGGCGGCGTAACCCTTGCCGAGCACGTTGCCGGCCATGATCTCGCCGGCCGCGAACATGTTGGCGGAGGGTTTGCCGTCCTTCATCACCATGCGCGACTGCTTGTTCACGCGGGTGCCGAGATAGGTGAAGGTGATGCCGGGCCGGACCGGATAGGCGAGAAAAGGCGCGTGCTCGATCTTCCGCGCCCAATGCGTCTTTGCCGGCGTGATGCCTTCGGTGCGGCAATCGTCGAGAATGGTGTGGTCGAACGTGCCGGGCTGCACCGCGGCGTTGAAATCGGCGATGGTCTTTTCCAGCGCGGCCGGGTTGAGTTCGAGCTTGACGGCAAGTTCCGCGATCGTCGGCGCGCCGATCGGCGGGAACAGCGTCGGCATGAAGCTGGTGACGACACTCGAATCAAAAATAATGTAGGCGATCTGGTCGGGCTGCGCCGCCACCAGCCGGCCCCAGATCGCGTAGCGCTTCGGCCAGATGTCCTCGCCCTCGTCATAGAAGCGCTGGGCGTGCTTGTTGACGACGATGCCGAACACGACCGAGTCGTGGCGGGTGATGATGCCGCCGTCGAATTTCGGCGCGCGGGCGTCGATGGCGACCGCATGGCATTGCGTGGGATCGCCGATGTCCTGCACGCCCTTTTCGAGCAGCAGCTTGAGAATGGAGCCGCGGTTATAGGGCGTGCCGCGGATCAGGAAATTGTCGGCGGCAGCGCCCCAATATTCCTTCAGCCATTCGATGTTGGCCTCGAACCCGCCTGCGGCCGCCACCAGCGCCGAGGCACGGATATCGGTTGCGCCCTCGATCGCCTGCTTGAGCCTCGCCGACAGGAACATGCCGTCTTCGATCTGGAGGTCGATGACCTCCGCATCGTAGAGGATCTCGACACCTAGCTTTTCTGCCGTGAGGTACAACGCATTCAGCATCGCCCTTCCGCCGCCGAGGAAGAACGAGTTGGTGCGGCCCAGACTCAGCGTGCCGCCGAGCGAGGGCTGCCAGCGCACGCCCTGTTCGACGATCCAGTTCAGGATGTCCTTGGACTCCCTGATCATGAATTTTGCCAGCTCTTCGTCGGTCTGCCCGCCGGTCAGGCGCAGCAAATCGTCCCAGAATTCCTCTTCCGTGTAGGGGCCGGTCAGAATTTCGGTCGCGGCGTCATGGGCGCAGCGCATGTTGCGGGTGTGGCGGGTATTGCCGCCGCGATAGAATTTTGGCGCGCCTTCCAGCACCAGTACGGACGCGCCGGCGCGACGGGCGCTGATGGCGGCGCAGAGCGCGGCATTGCCGCCGCCGATCACGAGCACATCGAATTTTTTGGAGAGATCGACCATGCACTCTTGTTATCGTTGTTGGCATGGAAATCAAACCGGCGCGCGGCCGGGCAAATCCATCCGCCCGGCGATTGTCTAGCCTGCTGCGTCGAGCGCGTCACGTGTCTCGTGCGCTGTGGAGCGCATCGCCATCCGACGATGTCGCATGCGCCGCGCCATACGGAATATCCGTTGCGTCAGGGCTTGCTCTGCACCGAGGCAAGCAGCCATTGCCGGAAGGCTGACAGCTTTGGCGGATCGGTCCGTCCCGAAGGCGAGACCAGGTAGAATCCGGCGTCGACCGGCAGCGTAATCTTGAAGGGAACCACGAGCCGTCCCCTGGCGATGTCTTCCTGCACATAGGCGGTGCGGCCCATGGCGACGCCGACGCCGTCGATCGCGGCCTGCACCGTCATGAAGATCATGTCGAAGGTCACGCCGGGCTGCCTGGAAAAATCCGCCGGCAGGCCGGCAGCCCACAGCCAGAGCCGCCAGTCGTCGCTGTTGAAGTTGCTCGTGTGCAGCAGCACGTGCTCCTTAAGGTCCTCGGGGCAGTTCAGCGGCTTGTTTCCCTGCAGCAGCGCCGGACTGCACACCGGGAAAAGCTCGTCTGCCAGCAACCAGTCGGCGCGCAGGCCCGGCCATTGGCCGCGGCCGTAGCGGATCGCGGCGTCGACATTGTCGCGCTGGAAGTCGACCAGGTTGGTCGAAGTCGTGATGCGCACGTCGATGCCGGGATGGGCCTCCTGAAATGCGGATAGCCGCGGCAGCAGCCATTTGGCGGCGAGCGAGGCCAGCGTGGACACCGTCAGCACGTGGTCGTCGTCCTTCCGCAACAGCCGGTCGGTCGCGAGCCTGAGATCGTTGAAGGCGGCGCGGATGCCGGGGAGATATTCCTGCGCCTGCTGGGTCAGCGTCAGCGAACGGTTCTGACGGATGAACAGCCGAACCCCGAGTTCTTCCTCCAGCCGCTTGATCTGATGGCTGATCGCGGTCTGCGTGACGTTCAACTCGGACGCCGCCTGCGTGAAGCTCAAATGCCGGGCCGCGGCCTCGAAGGCGCGCAACCCGTTCAGCGACGGCAGCCTGGTGGTCATTCCGAGATCCCACGATACATGAGTCTATATCATCCGAACCGGTACAAAGTGTCGTTTGTGAAGGGGCAAAATGGAGCAGATATTCGCTCCAACAGATTACTACAGGAGCCTCAAATGTCCACTTATACGCATGAATCGATGATAAATCATCATGGTGCGGGCTTTTTGACCCAGATGGTCGAAACTCTCCATGCCTGGCGGCACCGCTACCGGTCGCGCCGCGAATTGGCCCAGTGGTCGGATCGGGAACTGCACGACATCGGCATCTCCCGGAGCGACATCGCCTACGAGGCCGGAAAACCGTTCTGGCGGGCCTAGATGGCAGCCGGGCCGGCGCCGCCTGATCGTGGGGCGCCGGCCAATTTCCCTTGGGACAGACGGGAGCGTGCGATGACAACCCTGCGCCTTGACGACCTCCGGCAATATTCCGACGTGCTGCGGTCGCGGCACGGCCAAGAGGTGAATGTGCGCTTCGTCGAGCCGCGCGATGCCGGGGCGCTTCAGGGCTATTTCCGCGCGCTCACGACCCGCTCCCGCTACAACCGCTTCCTCGGTGCGGCCAGTGAACTGCCGCCGTCGCTGCTTGAGGATTTCATCCATGTCGGCGAGGCGGACCGGTTCAGCGTGATCGCGACCATGCTGGTCGACGACCGTGAGACCATCGTCGGTGAGGCGCGCTATGCCTTCGACAGCGACACAACTTCGATTGAGTTCGGCCTGTCGATCGACGATCGCTGGCAGGGCCACGGCATCGGCAAGGCGCTGATGAAAAATCTCGAATGCCGGGCGGCCTCTTTCGGCGCTTCGCAACTGTTCGGCGACACGCTGCGCTCGAACGAAGCCATGATCGCGCTCGCCCGCAAGTCCGGCTACGCCTTCACCAACACGCCAGGCGACTGGAAGCTGGTGCGCTTCCAGAAAGAAATCCATGTCGTCGATCCGCAGGAAATCCCATGCGCCAGTTGGCGGCTTGCCGCCGTCTCCCCCCGCGCAATGTCCTCGCTTGCGGCTTGACAAGACTGAGCCCGGTTCTGCCCCTCCAGAACCGGGCTTTTTTCTCGGTTCAATTCCCCCTGAACACCGGTTTGCGCTTCTCGATGAACGCCTGCACGGCTTCCTTGTGGTCGGCCGTCACCTGCGTCCGGATCATGCGCTCGGCTTCATGGTCGCGCGCGGTTGCGAAATCGAACATCAGGGCTTCGTCGAGATTGTCCTTCATGTAACGGATCGCGATCGTCGGTCCCTCGGCGATCGATTTGGCGAGCGCAAAGGCTTCAGCCTGCAGCTTGTCGTCAGGGACCACGCGATTCACCAGGCCGATCGCCTCGCATTTTTCAGCATCGACCCTGTCGCAGGTGAACATCAATTCCCGCGCCCGCGACGTGCCGACCAGCCGTGTCAGCAGCCAGGCGATGCCGTAATCGCCGCTCAGGCCGATCTTGAGATAGCCGGTGGAGAGGAAAGCCGATTGCGCCGCGATCCGGATATCGCAGGCCATCGCTAGCGCGAGGCCGGCGCCCACTGCGGGGCCGGGCAGGGCGGCAATCGTCGGTTTGCGCACCGAGACCAGCGCGCCGGTCAAAAGCCGCTGCCGCTCCTGCAGATCGGCGACCCGCTCGTCATGGGACATTTCGAGCTTCTTCTTGTCGCGGTTCGCGCCCATGCCCTTGACGTTGCCGCCGGCGCAGAACGCTGTGCCGGCGCCGGTCAGCAGCAGCACGCCGACATCGGGATTTTCGCCGCAGGACTTGATCATGTTGCGCAAGGCCGGCGTCAGATTATCCGACAAGGAGTTGCGCGCCTCGGGGCGGTTCAGCGTGATGATGGCAACGCGGTCGCGGATCACGCAGAGCAGTTCGTCGGTGCCGGTGTCGATTTTGGTTTCGGTAGTCATGTCGCTCCCTTTGTTATTGTTGTTGCCGCGCCCTGCATCTCTCTTGGCTCCGTCATTCCGGGATGGTCCGAAAGACCAGACCTCAGGTTCGCACTGCGCACCGGGGAATCTCGAGATTCCGGGTTCGCTTCGCGCCCCGGAATGACGACAGCGGCTGTCGTCTAAAACTTCTCCACCCACGGTCGCAATTCGACTTCCCACGTCCACGCACTCCGCGGCTGTTGCAGCACATTCCAGTAGCTCAGCGCAATGGCGTCGGGGTCGAGCATCGAGTCAGGTTTATCCGCAGGCTCGCTACGGGTCACGCTGCGGATGCCGCCGTCGATGACGAAATGCGCCACGTGAATTCCCTGCGGCGACAATTCGCGTGCCATGCTCTGGGCGAGACCGCGCAGCGCGAACTTGCCCATCGCGAACGGTGCCGACTGCGCGTAGCCCTTCACGCTGGCGGAAGCGCCGGTGAACAGGATCGCGCCGCTCTTGTTCGGCAGCATGCGCTGCGCCGCCTGCTGCGCCACCAGGAAGCCGCCAAAAGCCGAAACCGCGATGGCGTTGGCGACATCCGCCGGTACCAGGTCGGTGAAGGCGCCGCGCGCCCGTCCGCTGGCGTTATAGACCACGAGGTCGGGCGTACCGATCTCGCGCTCGACCATGCCGAACAGCCTCTCGACCTCTTCGGCCTCGGTGGCGTTGCAGGCAAAGGCGCGGGCCTTGGTTTCGGTGCAGAGTGCGCCGAGCTTCTCGATCTTGCGCGCGGCGAGCGCAACCTTGATGCCTTCACGCGCGAACAGCCGCGCCAGCGATGCGCTCAAGCCTTCGCCGGCGCCGACGATCAGGGCGGTCTTGTATTTCGGAATTTCCATGGCGCGATCCTCGGATGGTCGGAACCTGTACTTAAGCGCGCAATCCGGCAAGGCAACCCGCGGCCGCGAGGATCAGGTCGAGATCCTGCTTGTCGGCCAGGCTTGCGTACTTCGCACGCAGCATGCCTAGCGACCGGGCGTGATATTTTTGCGGCTTCTGGATCCAGACGTTGTCGCCGAGCGTGACGCTGAATTCATCCTTGCTCTCGGCCAACGCTTTCTCGTTGGCCAGGGTCCAGGTCCAGAATTGCCGCCCGATCTGCCGGGTGAGGATTGGCATCATCGTCGGCGCGAGCGTCTTCCATGATTCGAAGCTGCCTTCGGCCCGTGGCCACAGCATGCGATGGATCCAGTCGAGCACGTGCGGCGCGTTGCCTTCGATCAGGGCTCCGGCGGTCGGGTCGGTCCAGAGTTCGTAGAGTTGCCCCCAAAGGCCGAAATCGCCGAAAGCCGGCCGGCCACCGAACAGATAGGGGCGTGTCGAGAGGTGATCGTCGAGCAGCCCCAGCATCTCCTGGAAGCCGATCTCGATCTGCGACGCGGTCAATTCATTCGAGCCGACATACCAGACGCGCTCCACCATGCGGATGCGAACCTGCCCGGCGAGCGCGGCATGCTCCTCTTCGCTTGCCTTGGGCGCGCGCATCCGCGCAATGCGGCCGGCTGAGCAGCGCTGGTCGATCTCGCGCGCCCAGCGATAGTGAAACATCCACTTGTTGCCCCATTCGTCGCCGAACTATCTCGATCAGCGTCGATATGAAATTGGTGACGGGCTCGGCGGGGTGGATCGACGGCTCGGGGTGAAGCTTCTCGACCTGTTCGATGATCGGTGTGGAATCCTGGATGCCAGTACCCTCGGGCGTCACCACCAGCGGGATGATCGGCATTTTGGCGTATTTCTCGAATTCCGCCTGGCTCGCGGGATTGCGCGGGATCCACTGGAACGGGATTCCCTTGTAGCGGAAATAGGAACGAACCTTGACCGAGTAGGGCGACATCTCGGCGCCGATGATGCGGTATCCCTCGGCCATGGGGTGGGCCCTCCAATTATGCTTGTTGACGGCGTGACCGCCTGCGCTATCGGTAGAAGATCAAGATCGGGCGGAACGAACAAGGGCTAATCACATGCAGCCACTCAAGCAGGATCGCGCAGCCGCTGCCAGCCAGCCGGGATTGCTTGCGCCGGACACCACGGGGATGAATTTCTACCGGGCCGATCCGGCGCTGACGGATCTGCTTCGGCTGCATTTGCCGGAGGCGCTGTTCCGTCATATCGAACCGCATCTCGACCGTCTCGGCGCGCTTGCCGGCGGACATCTCGACGAATGCGCGCGGCTCGCCGACCGCCACACGCCGGTGCTGCATCAGCGCGACAAGTTCGGCCGCGATACGCAGTACATCGAATATCACCCGGCCTATCGGGAACTGGAGAACGCCGCGTTCGGCGAGTTCGGCATTCACGCGCTGTCGATCCGCAAGGGCATCATGGGCTGGCAGGACAAATATCCTGTTGTCGCCAAGCACGCCTTTACATTCCTGTTCAACCAGACCGAATTCGGCATGGGCTGCCCGATCAACGTCACCGACGGTTGCGCCAAGCTGCTCAATAATTTCGGCAGCGAGGCGCTGAAGGCGAAATATCTCGACGGCCTGACCCAGACCGACATGAGCAAGCTGACGCAAGGTGGCCAGTTCATGACCGAGAAGGAAGGCGGCTCCGACGTCGGCACGCTGACGACGACCGCTGTGCAGGAAGGCGATCACTGGCGGCTCCATGGCGAGAAATGGTTCTGCTCCAATGCCGATGCCAAGGTGGTGATGCTGCTGGCGCGCCCGGAAGGCGCGGGTCCCGGCACGCGCGGCGTGGGGCTGTTCCTGATGCCGCGCTATCTCGACGACGGTTCGCAGAACCACTACCGGATCGTTCGCCTGAAGGACAAGCTCGGCACCCGCTCGATGGCCTCGGGCGAGATCAAGTTCGAAGGCGCGATTGCCTACGCGGTCGGCAAGCTCGATCGAGGCTTCGTGCAGATGGCCGAAATGGTCAACTCGTCGCGGCTGTCCAACGGCGTCAAGTCCACCGCGCTGATGCGGCGCGCGCATCACGACGCGATGACGGTGGCGAAAAATCGCGTGGTGTTCGGCCAGCGCATCATCGACCTGCCGCTGGCGCGGCGACAGTTGATGAAGATCGCGCTCGCCACCGAGCAGGCGCTGTCGATGAGTTTTCTCACCGCCGACGCGCTCGATCGCGCCGAGGCCGGCAGCCAGGACGCGGCGGCGCTATTGCGTATTCTCACGCCGACCCTGAAATTCCGCGCCACCCGTGATGCCCGGAAGGTCTGCGGCGATGCGTTGGAGATGCGCGGCGGCATCGGCTACATCGAGGAGTTCGCCACCGCGCGGCTGCTGCGCGACGCCCATCTCGGCTCGATCTGGGAAGGCACCGGCAACATCGTCGCGATCGATGCGCTGAAGCGTGCGGTCGGCCGCCACGGCGCCGATGCGGCGCTCGCCGCCGATCTGCATGCCCGTCTCGACGACAGCGCCAATGTGCCGCAGGCTTGGCGCAATCGTCTGCGGGAATTGACCGACCGCGCCATCGGCTTCGCACGCGAGGTCGCCAGCCGGACCGACAATGAGGGCGACGCGCGGCGCGCGACCAGTCTTCTGTATCATGTCGCCAGCGCCGTCGCGCTGGCCTGGGAGGGCGGCCGGATCCACGAGATGCGCGGCGATGCAAGGCGCGTCCTGCTGTCGCGCATGGTAATCGACCATCGCGTCTCGCCGAACGACCCATTCCAGTTGGCGGAAACAGCCACTCAACGCAAGATCACCGACCATTTGCTTGGCGAACGTAGCGTCGGGATGGCCGAGGTTGGCGAACTGCTGAAGGTGGCCTAGGCTTCTCACCTCTCCCTTCGGGAGGGGTGAGAAAGTTGCGTGACGCAACAAAAAGCAAAGAGGGAAACGCCGATGAAGGCCGCCGTTCTGTTCGAAGTCAACAAGCCGCTTGTGATTGAGGATGTCAGCGTTCCGAACCCGGGGCCGCGCGAAGTTCTGATCCGCACCCGCGTCGCCGGCCTCTGCCATTCCGACCTGCATTTCATGGAAGGGCTTTATCCGCATCCGCTGCCCGCCGTGCTCGGGCATGAATCGGCCGGGGTGGTCGAAAAAGTCGGCTCCGACGTCACCTATGTAAAGCCCGGCGATCACGTCGTAACGTGTCTCTCGGTGTTCTGCGGCACCTGCGACAATTGCACCACCGGCCGCACGGTGCTCTGCACCGATACCACCGTGAAGATGCTGCCCGGCCAGTCCAACCGGCTGTCCTGGGCGCGCTCGGAGAAACTCAACCAGTTCCTCAATCTGTCGTCATTCGCCGAGCAGATGCTCGTGCACGAAAACGCCATCGTCAAGATCCGCAAGGACATGCCGCTGGAACTGGCAGCGCTGATCGGCTGCGGCGTCATCACCGGCTATGGGGCTGTCGTTAACACGGCAGGCGTCAAGGCCGGCGAAACGGTCGCGGTGATCGGCTGCGGCGGCGTCGGCATGGCTGCTATCAATGGTGCTGCGATCGCGGGCGCCGGCCGCATCATCGCGATCGATACCAACCCGGTGAAATTGCAACTCGCCACCAAGCTCGGCGCGACCGACATCGTCGATCCTGCCCGAGGCGATGTGGTGCAGCAGGTGCGCGAACTTACCGGCGGCGGCGTGCAACACTCCTTCGAGGTGCTGGGCCGCAAGGACACCGCGGAGCAGTCCTTTGCGATGCTGGCGGCCGGCGGCACCGCCACCATCGTCGGCATGATCCCGTTCGGCCAGAAGATCGAATTGCACGGCTTCGACTTCCTGCGCGAGCGCCGCATCCAGGGCTCGTCGATGGGCTCCAACCATTTCCGCGTCGACATGCCCCGACTCGTCGAATTCTACATGCGCGGCAAGCTGCATCTGGAGGACTGGATTTCGGCGAAGCTGAAGCTCTCCGAGATCAACGAGGGCTTTGCCAACATGAAGGCCGGCAAGACGCTGCGCAGCGTGATCATGTTTGATAGTTGAGGCCTCGCGCCAACCTGCCATCTCCGTCGTCCCGGCGTTCGCCGGGACGACGCGGTGAGAGCTCACCGCGACACGTGCGCCGACACCGCAAGCCACTTGCCGCTCTGCTTCGCCCAGCAGTCAGTATAACGCCCATGGGCCTGCTGGCCGTCCGCGGTCGTATAGCTCGTGGCGGCGTGGATGATGGCGAAGTCGCCGAGCACACGGATTTTGACGTCGTGCGCGGTCAGGTTCTTGATCGTAACCGGGACGGCTGTCTGTCTCAGGAACGCGGCGCGATCGACCAGGGTCTTGTCGGGATTCGAGCAATAGAAATCGGTGGCCAGGATTTCGTCGAAACGCCTGACGTCGGAGTTTTGGACTGACGCGACGTAATCGCGGTTGAGCGCGGTGAGTTCGTCGATATCGTTGTTCATGCTTCCCTCCTGTTCGTCATTCCGGGGCGCGCGAAGCGCGAACCCGGAATCTCGTGGTCATCATCTCCAGATTCCGGGTTCAGCCCTGCGGGCTGCCCCGGAATGACGGACGGGCGCTAATCATCAAACATCGGAGGCGGCTTGAACCCGCCGAACTCTCTCTCGATCAATTCCGCCAGCCTCAACGGCGTACGGTCCTCCAGCCAGGGACCGACGATCTGCACGCCGACCGGCAATCCATCCGGCGCAAACCCGGTCGGGATCTCGGTCGAAGGCAGGCCGGGCAAAGTGGCGATGCCGGGCCAGGCGAGCTGATCGGGATAGACGTAGTCCTTGCCGTCGATCTTGATGCGGCGGGTTTCCTGGTCGGCGGAGTGATCGTGCGGATAGGCGGGCGTCGGCATGATCGGGCAGATCACGACATCATAGGTCTTGAACAGTTCACGCCACTGCGCGCGCAGCCGCGAACGTCCGCCATCGGCCATCAGCCAGTCGCGATGACTGAGTGCTATGCCGCGCAGGCGTTCGGCGGCGAGGCTGTTGTCGTCGGCGGGCAGCGCAGACGCGGCGGCCTGCGCGCCGGCATGGACTTCCGGCGCGAAGGAGGCCGCGAGGAACGACATCAGCATCCGCATGTAGAGCCGGCTCGACGCGGCGAAGTCCGGCAGCAATGGACTGCTGCGGTCAACTTTTACGCCGGCCTTCGCCAGATTGGCGGCAAGCTGTTCCAGCGTGCCGCGTACCACCTTGTCGGTCGGCATGACCGGATCGGTGTCGATCAGCAGCACGCGAAAATCCTTCAGCGCGGTGTTGCGCGGCGGCGGCAGCGCGAGGCTGTAGGCCTTGCCGGCCTCGAGCGGGTCGGGTCCGGCGATTACGTCCAGCAGCAGCGACAGATCGGCCGCGCAGCGCGCCATTGGGCCGATCACGCTGAGGTCGCGCGTCGACGGCAGCGGCGGCAGAGGCGGCGGGGTGTGGCCGCGCATCGCCACCAAATCGAAGGTCGGCTTGTGCGCATAGACGCCGCAATGAAACGCCGGCACGCGCAGCGATCCGCCGATGTCGGAGCCGAGCGACAGCGGGCCATAACCCGCCGCGAGCGCGGCCGAGGCGCCGCCGGAGGAACCGCCCGGGGTGCGGCCGAGATCGAACGGGTTGTTGGTGGTGCCGTAAATCTCATTGTAGCTCTGCCAGTCGCCGAGCCCGAGCGGCACGTTGTTCTTGCCGAGGATCACGCCGCCGGCTTCCTTGACGCGCGTGATCGGCAATGCGTCTTCGTTAGGCCGAAAATCCTTCTGCGCCGGATTGCCCCAGGTCGTCGGCAGCCCCGCGACGTTGTAGGATTCCTTCACCGTCATCGGCAGGCCGAGCAGCGGCTTTGTCACCCCGCGCGCCCGTTCGGCGTCGGCGGCGCGGGCGGCGGCGAGGCCGCGCTCGAAGTCGCGAACACAGATCGCATTGATCTTCGCGTCGTGACGTTCGATGCGACCGATGGCGTCCTCGGCCAGTTCGACCGCCGAGACCTTCTTTGCGGCCAGCGCCGCCGACAACTCGACGGCGGTCTTGAAGCTCCATTCCGATTTGGCCAAGGCGTACTCCCATTATCAGATGCGGGCCGGATGATGCGCAGTTTGGACGCGGGTCGCAAGACGGCCGCGCCCGCGCGTCAAATCATCGCGCGAGCCGCCATGGCGCGATCACTTATGGTGCGCGGCAAACCTGCGCTTGACAGCAATTGCGGATATCTACGCCCCGCCGATCAATATTCCGACCGCAAGCACGATCGCGCCGCCCAGCACGATCTGGAATGCCGCCTGCAGAAACGGCGTATCCATGTAGCGCGCGCGAATATAGGCAATGGCCCATAGTTCGAAGAACACGACGATGCCGGCAATCGCGGTGGCGATCCAGAATGCGTTCGGCCAGCTATCCGGGACCAGATAAGGCAGCGTATGGCCGAGGCCGCCGAGCGCGGTCATGATGCCGCTGGCAGCGCCGCGCAGCCAGGGCGACCCACGTCCGGTCAGCGAGCCGTCGTCGGACAAGGCTTCGGCAAATCCCATGCTGATGCCGGCGCCGATGGAGGCGGCAAGCCCTACCAGGAAGGTCTGCCAGTTGTTGTGCGTGGCGAAGGCCGCAGCGAACAGCGGCGCCAGCGTCGAGACCGAACCGTCCATCAGGCCGGCAAGCCCCGGCTGCACATATTGCAGCACGAACATGCGCCGCCGCGTCTTGTCCTCTTCCGCGCGCACGTCGGGGCTGAGAATCTGGTCTGTCAGCTTGACCGCGAGCTTCTCATGGCTCTTTTCCTCGTCGGCGAGGTCGCCGAGCAGTCGCCGCACGCCGACGTCCTCGGCCTGCTCGGCGGCCTTGATGTAGAATTGCTCGGCCTGCAGCTCCATGGTCTCGACTTCCTTGCGGATGGTGTCGAGCGGCAGGTTCTTGGTCAGCCAGATCGGGCGTCGCTTCAGGAAACCCCTGACATCCTCACGGCGGATCGGCGGCAGATGCGGGCCAAATCGCTTCTCATAAAGTTCGAGCAGGCGGTGGCGGTGGCCGCGCTCCTCCTCGGCCATTTCCTCGAAGATCTTCGCCGAATCCGGATAGCGTTCGGTGAGGTCCTCCGCGAAGCTCATGTAGATGCGGCTGTCTTCCTCCTCGGAGGAGATCGCAACGGCCAGCACCTCGCGCTCGGTGAGATCGGCGAAATTCTTCACGGGACGACGCCTTTTCTTATAGCTTCCTGGTCTCTTGCTTCTTCGCCTCCTGCAGGAACTGGACCAGTAGCCGGCTCACCTCGGCGGGCTGCTCCTGCTGCACCCAGTGGCCGGCGCCGTCGACGAGATGACAGCCGATCATGTTGGTGCAGGCCTTCTTCTGCATCACCTCAAGGACGCCGGGACGTTGGTATGTGCCCCAGTCCTGCTTGCCGGAGATGAAGGCGGATGGCACGTCGATGGTGCGGCCGGACCATGTCTGCAATTCCGGCGTGAACGCGCCCGAGGTGCCGCAGCGATACCATTGCAGCCCGCCCTGGAAGCCGGTGCGGCCATATTCGGCGCTGTAATAGGCGAGTTCGCTGTCGGGCAGCCATTGGTTGGCGGCGATCTCGGCGGCTGACGGCATTTCCTCCGCGACGGTGGCGGCCATGTCCTTGGCCAGATCCATCACGTAATAGGTCGGCAGTTTGGCGATTTCGTCCGCCGACCAGGATTGCAGCGGATACGGCTGGTTGTCTTTCCAGTCCGCGCTCTTGTGATGGTAGTAGGCACGCAGGAAATCGTGCACGCCCTGCGGCGCGTGCTGCATATCGTTGTTGGCCTCGCGCGTCGAGTAGTACCATTGGTAGTGCTTGCGCGGCCGCGGCAGCGCTGCGAGATCGCGATGGATCGGATCATTGCCTGCCGGCTTGAGTGGCTCGTCGGCGGTGCCGAACGGCAGCGATGGCGGCCCGCCGAACGGGGCGCTCATCATGACCACCGATTTAAACACGTCCGGCCGGATCAGCGCGCACCAGGCAGCAATGGGCGAGCCGAAATCATGCCCGATCACGGCATCGACGGAGCGATGGCCGAACGCCGCCACCAACCCGAGCGCGTCGCGCACCAGATTGGGCACCCGGTACGCGCCGAGCCCGCCTTCGTAACTCGGATCCCATCCGGTGGTGCGGCCATAGCCGCGCTGGTCCGGCGCGATCACGTGATAACCGGCCTCCGCCAGCACTGGCATCACCTTGCGCCACGAGTAGGCCAATTCAGGAAAGCCGTGCAGCAGCAGCAGGCAGGGCCGGCCGGCGGTCTCAAAGCCGGCTTCGAGCACGTGCATGCGCAAGCCGTTGATGTCCTCTACGTAGCGGGAGCGGATGGTGGAGGGGAGCGGGATCTCGGGGAGGTTGGTCATGATGATTCCTCGTCAAGGCCGGGCTTGTCCCGGCCATCCACGTCTTTGTTCTGCGGCGCAACTTTAAAGACGTGGATGCCCGGGACAAGCCCGGGCATGACGAAAGTGGTGCGTCGCGATAGCCCTACCCTCCGGTGGGATAGGACCGCCGGCTTGGGCCCGTGCTGTCCTGCAGGGCGACCCATTGCAAGTGGGCAATAAATTTATCTCGCTCAAAGTGCTGCGCTCGTTTCCGCGGGAGGATTTCACAGGGGCGAGGAAGGAGAATGGACATGACCAGGCTCCCCTATCTTCGGACCATGTTCGCCACCTGCATGTTGTTCCAGACAACCTACGTTCTGTGCGCGGTCCTTTGGCTGGCTTTCCCGGACCTTAAGGGGCACGCACTTCTGCAGGCTGTCTTTCCCTACTTCACTCTGCTCAGCGTCGGCAGTTTCATCTACGGCCTTGTCGCGAGCATGATCTACGGCTGGATCGCTGCGATCATCTTCGTGTTCTTCTTCAATCTGTGGCCGCAACTGATCGCGGCCGTTCCGGGGCAGAGAGCTGTCCGAACTGGCTGACTGCGATGTGGAAACTTCATCAATGCCAATCCGGCGCGATGTACGTCATGCCCGGTTGCGAATGGGAGGTACACATGATGAGCATGCTCAAGCTGCTGGTGACCATAAGTCTTCTTTCTTGCTTCGCCCTTCCCGCGATGGCGCAGGGGAAAGGTGGCAGCTATCACTACTCCGGTGGTCCCAAGTCCGAAGTTCCGTATCACCCCGGCAAGAAAGAGACCGCCGCGCCAACCAAATCCAGCTCGGGCGGGAGCCACCATTATTTTGGCGGGCCCAAGTCCGAAGTGCCCCATCACATTGGGCCCAAGAAGGATTGATTGGAAAGCTCCGCCGCCCCACGACCACTTTCCAAGGTGGTTGTGGCCGTGGGGCGGTATTCAGCCGAAGCAACCCGCTCGGCACCAAACGAGGAAACTCAGATGAAGAAAGCTGTTCGCGTCCTGGGAATTACGATCTCCGCGCTCGCGCTCGCATATGGCGCTGACGGTGCAATGGCACAGCCCCAATCGGACCAACAGGTTCATTCCCATGGCGCGGATCAGGGAGCGGGCGCTGCGACGGGGCAAGGCAATATGATGTGCGGCGGCATGATGGGGCGCGGCATGATGGGCCGCGGGATGATGGGAGGCGGAATGATGGGAGGTGCGATGGGCCCTCCCATGATGTTCCGCATGATGTTCGCCCTGATGGATGACGGCGACGGGAAGATCTCGCTGCAGGAGTTTCAGTCGGCGCATGAGCGGATTTTCAAGGCGATGGACAGCAACAAGGACGGCCAGGTGACGCAGGAGGAGATGCAGGCGTTCCTGCATGGGCAACCCAGAAGGTCGACCCAGCAGCAGTAACTTTCCGCACGCGTGCATGATGAGCCGACCGTGTTCGGTCGGCAGCATCATGTGCGGTCGTCGTCGGCCAGGTTGCCGACATCGGCACCAATGAGCGCTCCTACCCCTTCGCCGGCTTCGGCCAGTATTTGTCCCGCAGATGCCGCTTCACCAGCTTTCCGGTGGGGGTGCGCGGCAACTCCGGCTCGAAGTCGATGCTCTTCGGGCATTTGATCGGCGACAGATGCTTGCGGCAGAACACGATCAGTTCGGCCTCGAGCTCTTTTCCCGCCTTTGTCATGTCGTGCGGCTGTACCACGGCCTTGACCTCTTCGCCCATCTCCTCGTTCGGCACGCCGAACACCGCGACGTCCGAGACGGCAGGATGGGTGATCAGCACGTCCTCGGTTTCCTGCGGGTAGATGTTCACGCCGCCGGAGATGATCATGTAGCTCTTGCGGTCGGTGAGATAGAGAAAACCTTCCGCATCGAGATAGCCGACGTCGCCGAGCGTCGACCAGCCCTTGTCGTTGTAGGCCTTGCGCGTCTTGTCGGGATCGTTGTGATAGGTGAACACCGGCGCGTCGGCGAAATAGACTGTGCCGATTTCGCCCACTGGGCGTTCCTCGTCGTTCTCGTCGAGGATCTTCACCTTGCCGACCACGGCGCGGCCGACGGTGCCGCGATGCGTCAGCCATTGCTGCGAGGTCGAGACCGTGACGCCGTTGCCTTCGGAACCGGCGTAGTACTCGATCAGGATCGGGCCCCACCATTCGATCATTTTTGCTTTCACGTCGACCGGGCAGGGCGCCGCGGCGTGAATCGCGCCTTTCAGGGTCGAAACGTCGTAGCGGGTGCGAACCTCGTCGGGCAGCTTGAGCATGCGCACGAACATGGTCGGCACCAGCTGCGACTGCGTGACCTTGTATTTTTCGACGAGCTTCAAGAATTCCTCGGCGTCGAAATGCTCCATGATGACCGAGGTGCCGCCGAGCGAGATCGCCATCATGTTGAAGCGCAGGGGTGCCGCATGATAGAGCGGCGCCGGCGACAGATAGATGCTGTCGGCCGACATGCCGCACATGTCGGCGCAAAGAATTTTCAGGAACGCGTTCGGCACGTCGATGCGGTTGCCCTCGAATTCCTTCTTGATGCCTTTCGGCCGGCCGGTGGTGCCGGAGGAATAGAGCATGTCGTAGCCGGCGACTTCGTCGGCGATCGGCGTCACCGGCATCGCGATCGCTTCCTTGTCCCAGGAGCGGAAGCCGGGCGCGGGTTCGTCGACCATGAAGAACAGCGGTTCGCCCGGCTCGCCCTTGACCAGGCCTTTGACCTTGTCGGCGCACTGGGGCGTGGTGATGAAGACTTTGGCGCCGCAATCCTTGACGATGTAGGCGATCTCTTCCTCGGTGAGGTAGCGGCTGATCGCGGTGTAATACAGCCCCGAGCGCTGGGCGGCCCAGCAGATCTCCATGAACGCGAGGCGGTTTTCCATCAGGAATGCGATGTGGTCGCCGGCCTTGAGGCCGAGCTTGCGGAACAGATGTGCGCCCTGGTTCGAGAGCTCGTCGAGTTCGCGATAGGTGATCGCCTTGCCGGTCGCCGCCATCTGGTAGGCGATCTTGTTCGGCTGGGTGCGGGCATAGGTGGACGGATGGGTCATGGGTGTTTCCTCGATAAGAAAATGGCGAGCAGGAAGCGCACCCCCTGCTCGCCAGTCGCCATTCGTTTTTCTTGTTATTAGAGCCGTTCGACGATGGTCACGTTGGCCATGCCGCCGCCTTCGCACATGGTCTGCAGGCCGTAACGCTTGTTGCTCTGCTTGAGCGCATTGACCAGCGTGGTCATCAGCTTGGTCCCGGAGCCGCCGAGCGGATGGCCGAGCGCGATCGCGCCGCCATTGACGTTGAGCCGCGCCGGATCGGCGCCGGTGGTCTGCAGCCAGGCCACGGGCACGGCCGCGAAGGCTTCGTTGACCTCGAACAGGTCGATGTCGTCGATCTTCATGCCGGCCTTCTCCAGCGCCCGCTTGGTGGCGTGCAGCGGCGCGTCCAGCATGATGACAGGGTCGCCGCCCATCATGGTCAGATGGTGGATCCGCGCCAGCGGCTTGACGCCGAGCGACTTGAGGCCGCGTTCATTGACCACCATGACGCCGGAAGCGCCGTCGCAGATTTGGCTGGCGCTGGCGGCGGTGTGCTTGCCGTTCTCGGCGATCAGCTTGACGCCCTTGATGCCGTCGAGGCTGGCGTCGAAGCGGATGCCTTCGTCGATGTGGTGGGTGTCGGTCGAGTTGTCGGCGCGGGTGATCTGCAGCGAAACGATCTCGTCCTTGAACTTGCCGGCCTGGGTCGCGGCAATCGCGCGCTGGTGGCTGTTGTAGGAATATTCGTCGAGCTGGTCCTTCGAGAGGCCGTACTTGTTCGCCATCATTTCCGCGCCGGTGAACTGGCTGAACATGATGTTCGGATATTTCTTCTCGATACCCGGGCTCTTGTAATGGCCGAAACCGTTCTTGGCCGGCAGCGACGAGGCAAGGCCCATCGGCACCCGCGTCATCGATTCCACACCGGCGGCGATCACGATGTCCATCGACCCGGCCATCACGGCCTGGGCCGCGAAATGCAGCGCCTGCTGCGACGAGCCGCACTGGCGGTCAACTGAAGTGGCGGGCACGCTTTCCGGCAGCTTCGAGGCCATCACCGCGTTGCGGGCGATGTTGTTGGACTGTTCGCCGGCCTGCATCACGCAGCCCATGATCACGTCTTCGACCTGCGCGGGATCGACCTTGGTGCGATCGACCAGCGTATCCAGCACGGAAGCGGCGAGATCGGCCGGATGCCAGCCTGCGAGACGTCCGCCCTTGCGGCCGCCCGCGGTACGCGCGGCGGCGACGATATAGGCCTCGGCCATGTCTGTTCTCCCTTTGATTGTTGTTGGTGGGGTTTTGATGATGGGCCGGATTTAAGGGAGGTCACGGGAGTTAGTCAATCAATCAATTAACTCTTGAGGTCGGCCCCGGCATGCGCTTATGTGCGGCCCGGATTTCAGCCTAGGGATATCAGTTGAATACCAGCGTACCGACCAGGCTTGCGGGCGGCAAAAATTCGACCGCCGAAAAGCTGCTTGTAGCGGCCAGCGAGCTGATGATCGAGCGCGCCTCGATCGAGGTGTCGCTGTCCGATATCGCGCAGAAGTCCGGCGTCAACGCTGCCCTGGTGAAATACCATTTCGGCAATAAGGACGGGCTGTTGCTGTCGCTGCTGGAGCGGGACGCCGCCACCGAGGTGTCGCAGCTCGAATATCTGATCAGCCAGCCGATCTCGCCGACCGCGAAGCTGCGCCTGCATATCGGCGGCATCATCCGCGCCTATCACCAGTTCCCCTATATGAACCGGCTGATCCACTATCTGCTGCACGAAAGTACCGCGGAAGCCGCCGACGAGGTGTCGAAGTTCTTTGTTGCGCCGCTGCTGGAGTTTCATCGCCGCCTGCTCGCCGAAGGCGTCAAGGCCGGCGAGTTCCGCGACATCGATCCAGTGCTGTTCTACACCAGCCTGATCGGCGCCTGCGATCACCTGTTCTTCGGCCGCCACGCGATGTCGCGCGCGACAGGGGTAGGCCCGGTCACCGACGATGTCTGCCGCGAATACATCAAGCACATGGAAGCGCTGATCTGCGGCGGAATGGTAAGAGGACGAATGGCGAGTAGCGAATAGCGAATGGACTCTACTCGCTACTCGCTACTCGCTATTCGCCACTCGCCATAAGAAACTCTAGAGGAAGGAAAGGTAGTTATCATGCAGTTGAAAGACGTTGCCGTTCTCATCACCGGCGGAGGCTCTGGCCTCGGTGCCGCCACCGCCCGCGCCATGGCCGCCAAGGGCGCGAAAATCGGCGTCATCGACCAGAACAAGGAAAACGCCGAGAAGGTCGCCGCCGAAGTGAAGGGCATTGCCCTCCATGCCGACGTGACAGACGAAGAGGCGATCAAGGCCGCGATCGCCAAGGCCGAGGCCGCGCACGGCATCGCGCGCGTCCTGATGAACTGCGCCGGCATCGGCGGCTCGCAGCGCACCGTCGGCAAGGACGGCGTCTATCCGCTGGCGAAGTTCGTCCGCATCGTCAACGTCAACCTTATCGGCAGCTTCAACGTGCTGCGGCTGTTTGCCGAACGGCTGGCAACCGAAGCCCCGATCGGCGAAGAGCGTGGCGTCGCCATCAACACGGCGAGCGTCGCCGCCTATGAAGGCCAGATTGGCCAGATCGCCTATTCGGCGTCGAAGGGCGGGATCGTCGGCATGACGCTGCCGGCCGCGCGCGATCTCGCCAGCCTGAAGATTCGCGTCAACACCATCGCGCCCGGCCTGTTCCTGACGCCGCTGCTGATGGGCCTGAACGAGGAGGCCCGCAAGAGCTTAGGGGCCCAGGTACCGCACCCGGCCCGCCTCGGCGACGCTTCGGAGTACGGTGCGCTGGCGGTGCACATCGTCGAGAACCCGATGCTTAACGGCGAGACCATCCGTCTCGACGGCGCCATCCGCATGGCGCCGCGGTAGTCACAGCAAACAACCATCGTCGTCCCCGCGAAAGCGGGGACCCATACTCCGCGGCCGTTCTTGTTGCAGAAGGTCTCTGCCACCTGCCTCATCGATACGGCACGGCGTATGGGTCCCGGCTCAAGGCCGGGACGACGATGGATGGGAGACTCGCATGTCCCAACCGCTTTTGATCGCACATCACGACGGGGTCGATTGGGTCACGCTCAATCGCCCCGACAGCCTCAACGCGCTCGATCCGTCGCTGATCGACGCGCTGAATACCTATTTCGAAGGCCTGCAGCGCAACCGCTCGACGCGCGTCGTGGTGCTGAAGGGCGCGGGCGCCTCGTTCTGCGCCGGCCTCGACCTCAAACATGCGATGAAGCGCCGCGCCGGGCAGCAGGAGCCGCCCGGGGTCACGGAGTCGCTGGATTCTCAACGCAGCATTGCAGATATCGTGATGCTGATGCGGCGCTGCCCGCAGCCGATCATCGCGCTGGTCCAGGGCGCCGCCGCGGGCGGCGGATTTGCGCTGGCGCTCGCCGCCGACATCCGTATCGCCACCAAGTCGGCGCGGATGAACTGCGCCTTCATCAAGCTCGGCCTCGGCGGCTGCGACATCGGCACCAGCTACTTCCTGCCGCGCCTGGTCGGCGTCTCCGTCGCCTCTGAGCTGATCCTGACCGGCCGCTTCATCGGCGCCGAGCGTGCGCTCGTGGTCGGGCTCGTCTCTGAAGTGGTCGAGGAAGGTGGACTTGAGGCTGCCGCCGAACCCTATGTCGATGCGATGATGACGGCTTCGCCGGTGGGCCTGCGGCTGTCCAAGGAATGCCTCAACATGAGCGTCGATGCCGGGTCGATCGAGGCCGTGATTGCGATGGAAGACCGCAATCAGGTGTTGTGCAGCCGCTCGGAAGAATTCAACGAAGGCATCAGGGCCTTCCTTGAAAAGCGAAAGCCTGTCTATATCAAGCGCTAGAACCACGTGAACGAAAGATCCGCAAAGGACTGAATTTCCGGGAGACGCAATATGAGTGGGAACGCCGCCGCGGTGCTGACCAAACCCGGCTTTCGCAAGATCGAATGGCTGGAGCGCGACATCGCCGTCGACCGGCGCCCTGATGGCGTCATCGTTCTGAAGTCGCGGATTCCGCTGCAGCCTTACGAGAAGCACATCCCGGCCTCGCTTGCGAAATGGGCCAAGGACGCGCCCGAGCGCATCTGGCTGGCGCAGCGCGGCGGCGCCGATCGGCAGTGGCGGAAGGTCTCCTACGGCGAAGCCAAGCGCATCGTCGACGGGCTGACGCAGGGGCTGCTCAATTTCGGCATTGCCGAGGGTCGTCCCGTCACGATCCTGTCCGGCAATTCGATCGAGCATGCGCTGATGACGCAGGCCGCGATGCAGGCGCGCCTTCCGGCCGCACCGGTGTCGCCGGCCTATTCGCTGATGAGCCAGGATCATCTCAAGCTCAAATACCTGTTCAACCTGGTCAAGCCCGCCGTCGTGATGGTGCAGGATGGTCCGACCTTCGAGAAAGCGTTGAAGGCGCTTGATCTCACCGGCGTCACCGTGGTGCATGTGCTGCGCCCATGCGACGGGATCAAGAGCATTTCCTTTGCCGATCTTGCGGCCACGCCGGTGACGGACGCGGTCGAGGCGTCGATTGCGAAGATCACGCCCGATACCGTCGGCAAGCTGCTGTTCACCTCGGGTTCGACCGGCATGCCCAAGGCCGTCATCAACACGCAGGAGATGATGTGCGCCAATGCGGCGATGATGATGCAGGTGCGCCCGCGCGATGCGAACGGGCCGGTCTCGACCGTGCTCGACTGGATGCCGTGGAATCACACCATGGGCGGCAATGCCGCGTTCAATCCGATCCTGGTCGATGGCGGCACGCTCTATATCGACGACGGCCGGCCGATGCCCGGCCAGCTTGAGGAGACCATCCGCAACCTGCGCGAAGTGTCGCCGACCTATTATGCCAACGTGCCCGCCGGCTACGCTGCGCTGGCGGCGGCGATGGAGAAGGACGACGCGCTGTGTCGCAGCTTCTTCAGGAACCTCTCCATCATGGCCTATGGCGGCGCGCGGCTGCCTGATGATCTCTACGACCGGATGCAGGCGCTGGCGGTGAAGACCACCGGCGAGCGCATCGTGTTCTATACCGGCTGGGGCTCGACCGAGACCGCGCCGACCTCGACCGGCACCTACTGGGACACCGAGCGCGTCGGCCTGATCGGCCTGCCGTTCCCGGGCGTCGAACTGAAGCTGGTGCCGTGCGGCTCGAAATACGAACTCCGCCTGCGCGGCATCAACGTCACGCCGGGCTATTTCGGCCAGCCCGACCTGACGAAGAAGATGTTCGACGAGGAAGGCTTTTACTGCATCGGCGATGCCGGCATTTTCGTTGATGAGAATGACCCGCTGCAGGGCATCATCTTCGCCGGCCGCGTGGTCGAGGACTTCAAGCTCACGACCGGCACCTTCGTCCATGTCGGCTCGCTGCGCACGGACGCGATCGCTGCCGCGACGCCAGCCGTGCACGACGCGCTGGTTGCCGGCCAGGACCGGGAATTCATCGGATTGCTGGCCTGGCCCAATCTGCATGCCTGCCGGCAACTGGTCGGCAATCCCGATGCGACGTTCGAAGACGTGATCAGGCATCCCGACGTGATCGCCTGCGTCAAGCGCGGCCTGGAAGCGCACAACGCTTCCGCGACCGGCAGCAGCATGCGGATCGCACGCGCCATGCTGATGGCCGAGCCGCCCTCGATCGACGGCAACGAACTGACCGACAAGGGCTACATCAACCAGCGCGCCGGCCTCGAACGCCGCGCCGCACTGGTCGAGAAGCTTTACGCCGACAAGCCGGGAGAGGACGTCATCGTCTTGAATTGACCGTAGGATGGGTAGAGCGCAGCGAAACCCATCACCCGAAACACAGCCATTGATGGGTATCGCTTCGCTCCACCCATCCTACAGAGCCATCACCAACGCGAGTAACAGGCCATGAACTTCGATTTCTCCGACGAACAAAAGCAGATGCGCGACGAGGCGAGGAAGTTTCTCACTGAGAAGTGCCCGCCAAAGGCCGTGCGCGAAGTGCTCGACGGCAAGGCGACCTACGACAAGGAGCTGTGGAAGGGTCTTGCCGAGATGGGCTTCCTCGGCGTTGCGATCCCCGAGGCGTTCGGCGGCGCTGGCGCAGGCCATCTCGAACTCTGCGTGATCGCGGAAGAAATGGGCCGCGCCAATGCGCCGGTGCCGTTTTCCTCCACCGTCTACCTCGCCGCCGAAGCGCTGATGCTCGCAGGCTCGGACGCGCAGAAGCAGAAATGGCTGCCGAAGATCGCGAGTGGCGAGGCGATCGGCACGCTGGCCCTGTTCGAAGGCAAGGGTAACCCGTCGGCAAAGGCGATCAAGCTGCAGGCCTCCGGCGGTACGCTCAGCGGCGTGAAGAAGCCGGTGCTGGATGGCGCGATTGCCGATTTCGCGGTGGTCGCCGCGCGCACCGGCTCCACCGGCCGCGATTCCGATATCTCGCTGTTCCTGGTCGATCTCAAGGCGGGCGGCGTCGAAGCCAAAGCGCTGACCAATGTCGATCCGACCCGGGGGCAGGCCGAACTCACCTTCAAGAACGCCAAGGCCGAGCCGCTCGGCGCCGCCGGCGAAGGCTGGAGCGTTTTGAGCCAGGTGCTCGATCGCGCCGCGGTGTTGCTGGCGTTCGAGCAGGTCGGCGGTTCCGATCGCGCGCTCGAAATGGGCCGCGACTATGCGCTGGATCGTATCGCCTTCGGCCGGCCGATCGGTTCGTTCCAGGCGGTCAAGCACATCCTGGCCGACATGTATGTCTCGGCGACGCTGGCGCGCTCGAACTGCTATTACGGCGCCTGGGCGCTCTCGACCAACGCCGGAGAATTGCCCGAAGCCGCCGCTGCCGCGCGCATCAGCGCGACGCAGGCGTTCCAGCATTGCTCGAAGAACAACATCCAGGTCCACGGCGGCATGGGTTTCACCTGGGAGTTCGACTGCCACATGTACTACCGCCGCGCCAACGCCACCGCGCTGACGCTCGGCAGCCTGTCGTACTGGGAAGACCAGTTGATCGACCGCATGCGCAAGAAGAACGCGGCGTAACGTCAATTTGTAGGATGGGTAGAGCGAAGCGAAACCCATCAAACCGCTGGCCGAGAACGATGGGTTTCGCTTCGCTCTACCCATCCTACGAAGCCGCCGAGGATTGAAAACATGAACTTCGACGACACCCCGCAGGAAGCCGCGTTCCGCGCCGAGGCCAAGGCGTGGATTTCAGCCAACGCGCCGAAGCAGTACGAGGAGGAGCTTCGCAAATCCTCGCTCGGCCGTTCTGCGCTCCCTAACATCCTTGAAGTGGCCAAGGCCTGGCAGAGGAAGAAGGCCGATGCCGGCTGGGCCTGCCTGCATTGGCCCAAGGAATATGGCGGTCGCGGCTCGTCGCCGATCGAGCGTGTGATCTGGCAGCAGGAAGAGGGGCCGTTCGGCAAGCTCTCCAGCGTGTTCATCATCGGCCACGGCATGTGCGGTCCGACCATGATGGCGTTCGCGGGCGAGGAGCAGAAGCGCGAGTATCTGCCTCCGCTCGCCTCGGGCGAAAAGGTCTGGTGCCAGCTGTTCTCCGAACCCGCCGGCGGCTCCGACGTCGCGGGTCTGCGCACCCGCGCCGAGAAGAGGGGCGACGACTGGATCATCAACGGGCAGAAGATCTGGACCTCGGGCGCGCACTACTCGGATTACGGCATCCTGCTGACGCGTACCGATCCGACCGTCGCCAAGCACAAGGGCCTCACCATGTTCTTCCTGGACATGAAGAGCCCGGGCGTCGAGGTGCGGCCGATCAAGCAGGCCAGCGGGCATTCCGATTTCAACGAGGTCTATTTCACCGACGTGAAGATCCCGGACTCGCAGCGGCTCGGCGCGGTCAATGACGGCTGGAACGTGTCGCTGACCACGCTGATGAACGAGCGCATGTCGATCGGCGCCGGCGTCGCGACCGGCTTCCCCGAGCTGTTCGATTTCTGCAACAGCCTGATGCTGGACGATGGCCCCGCGATCGAGGACCGCAGCGTTCGCTCAAGGCTCGCGAATTACGCGGTGAAGGCGAGCGGGCTGCGCTATACCAGCATGCGCGCGATCTCGGCTTTGTCGAAAGGCGATCGTCCAGGACCGGAGAATTCCATCGGCAAGCTGGTGGCGGGCTCGATGGTGCAGGAGGTCGCGATGTACGCGCTGGACCTGCAGGGCGCGGCCGGCGTGCTCAGCGGTTCGGAGGATGCGGAAGTCGCCGGAAAATTCCAGGCGATGCTGCTGCGTGCGCCCGGCACCCGCGTCGAAGGCGGAACCGATGAGATCATGCGCAACATCATCGCCGAGCGCGTGCTGGGTTTGCCCGGCGATATCAGGGTCGACAAGGACGTGCCGTTCAACAAGATCCCGACCAAGGGCCGGGCGTAAAAGAATTCGTAGGGTGGGTTAGCGAAGCGTAACCCACCACTGCAACGACATTCGATAGAACTGGTGGGTTACGCCTTCGGCTAATCCACCCTACGCAAGAAAAAGAGGTCCGCCATGAACTTCGACGACACCCCTCAGGAAGCCGAATTCCGCGCTACCGCCCGCAAGTGGATCGAGGCCAACGCGCCGAAGCAGTACGAGGCGGAACTCTCAAAGTCCTCGCTCGGCCGCATCCGGCTCGAGAAGGAAGAGATCGTCGATGTCGGCAAGGCCTGGCAGAAGAAGAAGGCCGAGGGCGGCTGGGCCTGCCTGCACTGGCCGAAGGAATATGGTGGGCGCGGCGCCACCCCGATCGAGAAGGTGATCTGGCAGCAGGAGGAAGGCGTCTACGGCAAGCTGACGCAGCCGTTCCAGATCGGCGAGGGCATGTGCGGCCCGACCGTGATGGCGTTCGGCAGCGAGGAGCACAAGCGCCACTATCTGCCGAAGCTTGCCTCCGGCGAACACGTCTGGTGCCAGCTGTTCTCCGAGCCGGCCGGCGGCTCCGACGTCGCGGGGCTACGTACGCGCGCGGAAAAGAAGGGCGACAACTGGATCGTCAACGGCCAGAAGATCTGGACCTCGGGCGCGCACTACTCCGACTACGGCCTTCTGATCACCCGCACCGATCCCAATGTGCCCAAGCACAAGGGCCTGACGATGTTCTTCCTAGACATGAAGAGCAAGGGCGTCGAGGTGCGGCCGATCAAGCAGGCCAATGGCATGCAGGAATTCAACGAGGTCTACTTCACCGACGTGGTGATCCCGGATAGCCAGCGTCTCGGCGCGGTCGGCGACGGCTGGAACGTCTCGCTGACGACGCTGATGAACGAGCGCATGTCAATCGGCGCGCGGCTTGCGACCGGCTTTCCGGAAATGTTCGAGTTCTGCTCCAACCTGATGACGGACGATGGGCTGGCGATCGACGATCCGGCGACGCGCTCGAAACTCGCCAGCTGGGCGGTGAAGTCGAGCGGGCTGAAATACACCAGCTACCGTGCGATCTCGGCGCTGTCGAAGGGCGACCGTCCGGGCCCGGAAAATTCCATCGGCAAACTTGTGTCGGGCTCGATGCTGCAGGACATCGCGACCTATGCGATGGATCTGCAGGGCGCCTCGGGCGCGCTCACCGGATCGGATGAGGAAGCGGTGCACGGCCAGTTCCAGCAGATGCTGCTGTCCTCGCCGTCGATGCGTATCGCCGGCGGCACCGACGAGATCCTGCGCAACATCATCGCCGAGCGCGTGCTCGGCCTGCCCGGTGACATCCGCGTCGACAAGGACGTGCCCTTCAACAAGATCCCGACCAAGGGGCGGGGTTAGCTGTCATTCGGGGGCGATGCGTAGCATTGAACCCGGAATCAGAGGTTTAGAACCAGATTCCGGGTTCGCGCTGCGCGCGCCCCGGAATGACGGAAAGAGAAATCGGATGGATGCAAAAGCACCGAAGACGCGCTATGCCAGCGCCGATCGCATCGGCGTGCTCGAAGAACTCCTGAACGAGCGCTACTCCGTGCGCGCCTTCCTGCCGCAGGAGGTGCCGCGCGAGACTATCGAGCACATCCTCAGGGTTTCGCAACGCACGGCGTCATGGTGCAACAGCCAGCCATGGCAGGTGCTGATCGCGAGCGGCGAGGCCAAGGAGAAATTTCGCAAGGCGATCTATGCCGAGGCGGCGTCCGGCGCCAAGGACAACCATGACTTCACGCCGCCGCGCGAATATCTCGGCGTCTATCTCGAACGTCGCCGCGAGAGCGGCTTCCAGCTCTACAACACGCTCGGCATCGCGCGCGGCGACAAGATGGCCTATGCGAAGCAGGCGCTGGAGAACTACAATTTCTTCGGCGCGCCGCATGTTGCGATCATCCACACCGACGAGCCGCTCGGCATCTACGGCGCGGTCGATTGCGGCGCCTATGTCGGCAATTTCATGCTGGCGGCGCAGGCGCTAGGCCTCGGCACCATTCCGCAGGCCGCGCTGGCGCGGCATTCCGGGCTGATCCGCCGGCACTTCAATCTCGCCGACGACCGCAAGGTGGTGTGCGGCATCTCGTTCGGATTTGCGGATAACGCAGCCAAGGTCAACAGCTACCGCACCTCGCGGGCGAGCCTGGCCGATACCGTGACGTTCGTGGACGAGTAATGCGCCGTAGAAACCACAGGCTCGTCATGGCCGGGTCAAGCCCGGCTATGACGAGAGAGTTCAGCGACCGAGCAACTCCTCGGTCACCTCGTCGGAAAATCTTTTCCTGACTCCCGCGACCATCACCCACTCCGGATCATCAGCAATCGCCGTCGCGCCCGGCATCCCATGATCCAGCAAAGCGCGCGCGCAGCCCACCCAGTCGCCGCCTTCGACCGGCTCGTTAAGCGACGCCCATGACAGCGAGCCGCAGGCGTTGTCGCCGAAGCCGTGCTGTTCCGTCCATTTCGCGCCGTGTTCGAGCAGGAAGCGCGTTAGGTCGACATTGCCGCTGAACACCGCGAGATTCAGCGCCGATGCGTCCCAGTCGCCGCCGCGCACCGCGATCGGCCAGCCGAGCCGAACCATCAGTCGCACAATGTCGCCGGCGCCTGCGGCGGCCATATCGGGCAGCGATCGCAATTGTGCAGGCGGCAGCGAAGCGGGGAGATCGGGACGCCCGTTGCGGATTGCTCGCGCCTCGGCCTCATCGCCGCGCGCGCATGCGGCAACGAAACGCTCGTCGTCTGGAATCTCGGGCACGCTAATCCGTGTGCGCAACAGAGCCGCAACATCCGTGAGCCCGAACCGCAGCGCCAGCCGGTACGGGCTGACGCCATCCGGATTGTCGCGCGACGGATCGGCGCCCGCGTCAAGCAGTGCTTTCGCATGGCGCGGCCGGCGGCGGTAGATGGCCCACAATAATGGCGAACCCCAATCAGTGAGCGGCGCATGCCGCGCCGGCTCGTTCGGATCGCCGCCGTGTGCCAGCAGTAATTTCAGTGCCGCATCGTTCTCAAGATCGATCGCGCGGTAGATCGCATTGCTTTCGGCGATGCGTGCGCCGTGCTCCAGCAGCAGACGCGTGCATGCCGGATTCTCCAGGGAGTGATAGAGCGATTCACCGTCATTGGGATTAGCGCCGGCTTCAAGCAACAATCTCGTCAGGGCAGGATCGTGATTGCTGCCGGCCGCGCCATAGAGCGTCGAGAGCGGACAGTTCTGATCCGGCTTTTCGAGCGATCCCGGCTGCCACCGGCTGAAGATGTGCTGGTTGACGTCAGCGTCGGCTGCGATGAGCATTTTCGCACAGCGGTGCAGGCGCTCGCGAAACTCGTCCACGCGCAGCAGGCTCGAATGCGCCACCGCAACCAGCGGCGGCAGTCGCAGTGGGCCACCGGTCCGATTGACCCAGGATGGATCGGCCTGAGTCGCCTGCCGCAGCGCAGCTTCGTCGCCGATCGCGCAGGCAAGCCAGGGATCATCAGCAACGATGTCAGGGTGATCTGCCAGCATCCGTAACGCAACGCGCGGGTTGGCGCGGTTGACGGTGCCGCTCACGTCGCCGGAATAGAGCAGCTGCGCCCAATGCAGGACGCGCGCCGAGCGCTCGCTCCGCGTGGCCGCCTGCGCATCGACGTAGCGCTTCAGATCGGGCCATGAGGCAAAGCCGTGCTCGCGGGCGAGACAGGACTGCGCGTCATGCAGGCGAAGTTGCAGCGAGGAAATGCCCTCGTCGCCATGGCCGGCCGCCGCCGGCAGCGCGGCGCGAAACCGCGCCATCGCGGCCGCATCGCGGCTGCGATAGAGACGGATCAGATCCTTGGCTTGTTTCTTTAGATGATCGAGGTTCAGTCGATCGGGAGACCGGTTCATCCAACACCTCCGTGCATGATAGCGCCGACGGCCCGCAATACCGGCTGCACAAAGGCTCTAGATGTCGCTCGAAAGCTGCAAGTGGGTTCAACCCTTCCCGCGGGCCCGGGCGCGGCTTGCACCGCGAAGGCACCATATGGCTCGACCGACCGACGGTCAAATCAGAACTTCGGCGGGCGTTTTTCCGCGAACGCCTGGATGCCCTCCTTGATCTCACCGCTGCGCATGCTGTCGCGGTGGCGGAGGTCGGCGGCTTCCTCGTCGAGCTTGCCGTGGGCAAACTCGTTGATGGCGCGCTTCATGCCGCGCATCGCCAGCGGCGCGTTGCCGGCGAGGATGGTGGCGAGACGGTCGATCTCCCCGTCCAGCGCTTCCGCCGGCACCATCGCGGTGAGGTAGCCGATCCGCAGCATTTCCGGCGCCGGGATTTTCTGCGCGGTCAGGAACAGCATTTTCGCATTGTCGACGCCAAGCCGCGACACATAACGTGCGATGCCGCTCCTGTAGTAGTGCAGCCCGAGGCGGGCTGCCGGCATGAACATTTCCGCGGTGTCGACGCCGATGCGGAAATCGCAGGCCAGCGCCAGGTCGGTCGAGCCGCCATAGACGCCGCCATTGAGCCGGCAGATCGTCGGCACGCCGAGATCCTCCAGCCGGTTGACGACCACTTCAAATGCCGATCCCGCGCTCGGCTGTTCGCTCGCGCTGGCGGCGCGGTCGGCGACCGAGTTGAGGTCGTAGCCGGCGCTGAAGGCGCGGCCGGTCCCGGTCAGCACCAGCACGCGGATCGCAGCGTCGGCCTCGACGCGGTCGAACAGCTTCATGAGGTGGTCGAGGTCCTCGCTCTGCAGCCGGTTCAGATGTTTCGGCCGGTTCAGGCGGATGGTGGCGCGCGCCCCTGCAACTTCGAGCACCGGCGCGCTGGCTTCCTCGGTTCCCCGGGGCATGTCGTTCTCCATCGTTCTTGCTTCTTGCTTAACTGTTTTCCCGCGCACGCCGCTTCGCCTCGGCGTCGATGGTGGCGGCCAGGTCGGGATGCCGTGCCATCAACAGGCGAAAATCGACGAGGTCAAGCACCAGCAGTTTCGACAGGCGTGTGGTGGCGATGTTGGCCGAGCGCAAATTGTTGCCGAGCAGCGCCATCTCGCCGAAGAACGCGCCTTCGCCGAGCGCCACCTTCTTGCCGGGCAGGTCGACTTCGACTTCCCCGGTGGCGATGAAATACATGCAGTCGCCGCGCTGGCCCTTGCGGATGACCATGAAGCGCGGCGGCAGGTCGATGGTACGCAGCATGTTGGTCACATCGGCCTTCGCGGCGGGCCCGAGCGCGGCGAAGAACGGCACCTTGCCGACCGACTCCCAGGTCTTGAGGAAATTGTCGCGCCGCGTCTCGGCGGCAAAGCCGGTCGCGAGGATACCGGTCCACAGGCCGAACACGCCGAGGCCCGATATCATCACCAGCGCTGCGACGACGCGGCCGAGCGGCGTGATCGGCACCACGTCGCCATAGCCGACCGTCGTCAGCGTTGCCATCGCCCACCACATCGCCGCCGGCACGCTGCCGAACGTCGCGGGCTGGACATCGCGCTCCAGGAAATGGACCGCGACCGAGGCCAGCGACAGCACCATCAGGAAGATGATCAGCACGCTCAACAGCGGACCGGATTCGACGACCAGCACCCGGCGCAATTGCCGCAAGCCGGGAATGCCGGGAACGACCTTGAGCAACCACAGTACGGCAAGCAGCCACGCCGTCTTTGCATCGATGCCGGCGAGCAGCGCCGCCGGCACGGCAAGCGCACCGATGGCGTCCACCAGCCCGCGGCCCGTCAGCGCGTAAGCCCTGCCGCCTGACGACGCCGCGGCACGGCGCAGCCGCACCACCCATTCGAACAAGAAGTAGGCCCAGCACGCCCACAGGGCCACGTCGAGCCATCGATGCAGGGCCTCATGGACGGGCGCGATCGTCAGCAGCACCATCGCGCCGACGCCGACCGTCACCGCGACGTAGGCCGCCCCGGTCATGTTGCGGCCGGCCGTCCTGGCGGCAGATTGCGCGAATGCCGAAACAACGAGCCGCCTGGACATCGGTTTGGATAACGCCTGATGGTGCAAAGAGCTGACAACGGTCATGCCGCGGCACGACCCATCTCTGCAAGGTGCCCGCCGGCGGAGAGGCCGTCAACGTGGCCCAGCGGAATGGCGGCAGCCCTGCGGTGCGAGGTAAATTTTATCCGGGAATGGTGAGAATCCCGACAAAACGTCGCCCTTTACCCGTATACCAAGGACATCCCGCGGGCATTACGATAGCGGGCATTGCAGCAGAATCGCGAACGTCCATTTCCCAGGGAATTTGGTCAGCATCCAATGGATACGTCTCATCTGGCACAGCACGCAGGAACTGCCGGCGCGCTGTTCGCGACAATCTTCGTGGTCGCCACCACCACGATGAAGACCATGATCCCGTTGCGGGTGTTCGGCATCCTCGCCAACGTGATCCTGATCATTACTGCGATCCCGGCCCGCAACCACCTGGTCATGGTGGTGCAGTTCGCCATGCTGCTGGTCAATTCCTATCGCCTGCACCAGATGCTGCAGCTCGTCCGCGACGTGAAGAAATCCGTCAACAGCGATCTGTCGATGGAATGGCTGAAGCCGTTCATGACCGAGCGCGATTGTGCGGCCGGCGAGATCCTGTTCTACAAGGACGAGAAGGCAGAGGACATGCTCTACATCGTCAGCGGCAAGTTCAAGCTGGTGGAGTCAGGCATCGTGTTGCCGGTCGGCGCCATCGTCGGCGAACTCGGCATGCTGTCGCCATCCAACATGCGAACCCAGACGCTGGAATGCATCGAGGCCGGCAAGATCCTGAGCGTCAGCTACACCAAGGTCGAGGAGCTCTACGTGCAGAATCCGGCCTTCGGCTTCTACTTCCTGCGCCTCGCCAGCGCACGGCTGTTTCAGAATATCGAGACGCTGGAGAAACGGCTGGCCCAGCAAACGGCGTCCACGGCCGAACCGAAGCCCGCATAGAGGCCGGGAGCAGACGGCGTGTCAGACCGCGGTATCCTGTCGTCGCTGCGTTATCTGTTCGCCGATTTCATCGGCGAGGAAGACGACGCCCCGCCGTTGCTGCCCGAGGGTTTGCCGGAGCCCGTGATGGCGGTGGCGAGCGACGCCATCCACCTCCTGATCGACTATCAGGGCACGGCGTATGCGCAGCTTTATGTCGACCGGCTGCGTCGCTTCGTCGGCAAGAACGGCGTCGACGACGCCATGCTCACCGAGATCGCGCGGCTGATGGCGGCGCGCATGAGCTATGACGACGTGATCCGGATTGCGCGGCTGAAGCTTTCCGGGCTGGCCGATCGCTCCCGCACACAGCCGAGGTCGGTCGACGTCAGAAAATTCCGGCTCGATGAACTGGTCAGCGTGCTTCCTGCAATCATCGCCGAATACCTGCTCGACGCGCTCGAATGGGCAGGCTGGAACCACAGGAACGTCAAGCTTCGCTTCAACTCGAAGAGCTGGTTCGGCATTCTCCGCCTGAAGATGGGCGCGGGATTGCGCCGCTGGCGGCGATACTCGGTGCGCTACGCCAAGGAACGGGTCTGGGTCGAGCACTGGCTGCACATGATCGACCGCAGCCTCGCGAAGCAGCCCGCGGCGACGTCTGAAATCGTGCAGACCGCGGCCATGATCCACGGTTATGGCGACGTCTATCGCCAGGGCATGGCGGACTGGAACGCGATCATCGACGGCCTCGCCAAGCCGACCTTCGATGGCGCGCTGGATTTGCCTGATCTCGCCGGCGCCGTGGCGGAAGCGCGCGGCGCGGCGCTGCCCGATCCCCGCCAGGCCGCGCTCAAGCGCAAGATCGCCGAGATCCGCGCACGGGCGGTCGCCCGCTTGTATGCGGGCGTCCCATCATCTTGAAAGTGGTGGCCCGGCGTCAGGGGTTTGCCTACCAAGCATGATTTTCCTTGTCGAAGAAAATTAGCTGACACAGTCCCGTGTGTGCCGAAATGTCACCTCAGCGGACATTCGCCTGAATGACCTCGTCGTGATAGCTCTTCACCAAGCCGGCGGTGAGTTGCGCGCTTGCAGCCGGACAAGCAAAATACCAAAAAACACCAGGGGCAGGAAAAATGAAGAAGCTGACACGGCGAACATTCGTGACTGGTTCGGCGGCGCTGTTGTGCATGCCTTCCGTAAAGACGCATGCGCAATCCTCGTGGCCGGCCCGGCCCATTCGTATCGTCGTGCCATATCCGGCTGGCGGCCAGACGGACGGCATCGCGCGGGCCTTCGGTGACTACCTGGCGCGGCAGGTAGGAAAGCCCGTCATCATCGAAAACAAGGCCGGCGCAGGTGGCGTCATCGGCGTGACGGACGCGAAACGCGCAGAACCGGATGGCACCACCATCCTGTGCACGATCTCTTCGTCACTCATCCAGAACCGCGTGACGGTGAAGGACCTTCCGTACGATCCCGAGAAGGATTTCATCTATCTCACGATGGTCAGCGGCGCTGGCGGTCCGGTGGTGGCCGCGAAGAAGACGGGAGCAACGAACCTTCGGGAGTTCATCGAATATGCAAGAAAGGTCGGCAGCCTGAACTGGGGATCGTACGGCGTGGGCTCGACGCCACACGTCCTCATCGAGACGATCGCGAAGCAATACGGCATCAAGTTCCAGGTCATCCAGTACCGCGGCGAGGCGCCGATGTGGAATGACATCGCCGGACAGACGCTGGATGGCGCCGCGGGAAGCTTTGCTGCAGCGGCACCCGTCATCCAGGCGGGAACAGGAAACCTGATCGGCGTAGTCGGCAGCCGGCTGTCACCGTATCCGGACACGCCTACGATGACCGAGCAGGGCGCTGTCGGCGACTTCTACGATCTGCGTGCATTCACCACCTTCGCCGTGCCTGCCGGCACGCCGAAGGATATCGTGGAGCGGCTCGCGCCGATGTTGATTCAGGCCGGATCCGACCCCAAGGTCCAGCAGATGCTGAACAACTTTCTGCTGTCTTCCCCGGCCGACTTGGAAACGACGGCGCGCATCTTCAAGCGCGACAGCGACGTGATGCTCCGCATCCTGCGCGATCTCGGCGTCAAGCCGTCGGATTGATCGCCGGGCGAGCAATCGCATCGTGGCCGGCGTCTGCTTTCGACTCCGGCTCGACTCGGTTACGAGGGCCGGCGCCCCCTTACCGCATGCGCGCGTGCACCAATTGTTATCTGGCCATCGGCACCTGCCGGTGCGCGCGCACGCACCCTTGACCTGAGCGTCTCCACGTCTGCGGGCTGCATGGCTGCAACTGTGGGGCCGAGCGCTGGAGACTTGAGGTTTGTGATCCAGAAATCGTCAAAATCTGCAAAAGTCCGGTGCACGGTGATCTCCCGCGTTTGCACGTCCTTAAGACCTGCATCGATCCACAAATCCCGTAACGCTTCCATGCGGGACGCTTCCATCCGTGGCGGGCGCGGAGCCGCAAAGCCCATCGCCTGTAGCTCAAGGTGGATTGGATCCAATGGAAACCCGCCACCCAACATGTCCCACATGTAGGTCGCGACCGCTCCGCCCGGGCGAACCACCCGGACCATTTCGCTGACGCCCTTCGCGGGGTCCGGCACGAACACAAGTACCAGCGCCATCACGGCTGCATCGAAGCAGCCATCGGCGAAAGGCAGGGCCATGGCATCGCCCAGGTCAAACCTGGCCAGGCGGCACCCGGGCCGCGTGCGTGCAAAGGCGAGTTGCCCTTCAGATGGATCGATACCCTGGACGTCCACGGGGCTGCATCGCTCGACCAGCAATTCAGTGAAGGCCCCGTTGCCGCAACCGATGTCGATCCACCGCATACCCGGGGATGGCTCCAACCAATCAAGGAAGTCCTCACCGGCAAACCGACTCCAGACCCCCATCATCTGCTCATAGGCGGCACCGTCGTTGAAGGTGATTTTCTGCTCAACCATTGCCGAGGCTCCTGCCGCAGTCCGCAATTGGGCCGCTCATGAGTACCACGGCCGGGCTGGTGCTTCTACCTGCTGCTTGGACAGACGCTTCGTCTGAAACCAACCCTGTGCAGCCATACGAGAATCCGCCGCACGGGGGCGATCCTGGCGCGTGGTGGACCCGGTGTGCTCGAGGCATGTGTGACGTTCGTCAAAGAGCGCGTTGAACGAACCCGGTACCTGCAACGGGATTATTTCATGATTGCGGTGAATTCCCGTGAAAAGCTATTTCGCATTGCTCGATCCGCTGCGCTTCGGGGCTGCTCTCGGCGTCGCGGTTTTTCACCTGATGTTCTACTCCTGGACCGGGGCTTCCATCGGTGCCCCCCAGAGCTTTGAGCATCTCTTCGCCGCCGACGTTCAATTTCCGAACGCCGCGCCGTTCACCTGGTTCGGCTGGGTGGGCGTTGAAATCTTCTTCGTCATTTCCGGCTTCGTCATTGCGAACTCCGCGAGCAACGCGACGGCAAGGGAGTTTCTGTTCGGTCGTGCACTCCGGCTTTATCCGGCTGTCTGGGTTGCTTCCACCTTGAGCCTTATCGTCCTGCTTTTCTTTGCGCGTGAAAAGGCATCCGAGTTCTTCCTGCCCTACCTGCAGGCGATGCTGCTCATTCCCAAGGGGATCAAGGGTCAATGGCTGGACGCCGTCTATTGGACGTTGGCGGCGGAGATGGCCTTTTATGGGCTGGTGTTTTGCACGCTGCTGACGAAGAAAGTCACGCTGCGGCATCTGGCCTGGGGTCTCACCATCTATAGCGCCGCGTTCAACGCCTTCTCCATGCTGGTGCTGTCGGGCGCGTTTCAGTCCGACATGTTCTACTGGGTCGTCCTGATGTTTCGGGTGCCGGGCGCAACATGGTTGTTGAATCATGGTTGCTTCTTCGCGCTCGGGATCTGGCTGTTCATTTCCGCGAATAGACCGTTGACGGCTCTCGAACGGGTTGCCGTGGGCGTGACATGCCTCTCCGGATGTGCCGAGATCTACTATTTTTCCCATTTCCTTTTGACGCAGATACCCGCCATCTCGGACCAATCGGCCATTGTGCCGATCCTTGTCTGGGCTGCGGCGGTGTTGCTCATTGCCGTTGCCGCGAACAAGAGCAGGCACGCTACCGGCGCCGCTTCTCCCGAAGCGCCGGCTTATTTGAGAACCCTCGGGCTGATCACCTATCCGCTCTATCTGACCCACAACGTCACCGGCACTGCGATCATTCGTGTCCTGGTAGACGCCGGCCTCGATGCCTCGTTGGCCTTGTGGGCCAGTCTGGCGATGCTTGTCCTGGTCTGCTGGTTCATCTGCGCGAAGACAGAGCCTGCCATCAGAGGGCTGGTGAAGGAGATCGCTTCCAACTTCGCACGGCCCGCGAAGGCAAAGGCGGCATCGAGCCTTTCAACTCCGCCTTCCGGCCTGAGCCTTCCGCTGTCCGATTCGCGGCGCGCCGCCCTCAAGCGCAAGATCGACGAGGCCCGGGCAAGGGTCGTTGCTCGCTCGTATGCGAGCGCGCCGTCAACTTGAGGGGGCTGCGATAGTCTTCGGCATCGTGCTGGCCATTGCCCGGATCGTTTCGCTCAGCTCGATCCTCGCGGCGGTGGCAGCAATCGTTGTCGTCTGCGGTTTCGAGCAACCGTTGCCCTATCGCTTGCTGGTGATCGGAGGCGGCATCTACGTGATTGTTCGCCATCGAGCCAACATTCAACGGCTGTTGGCGGGGACGGAGCCGCGCCTGGGTCGAAGCGGCCCGGAAACGAAAGCAGAAGCGCGAGTCTAGCGCATCTACTTTCCGGAGTTTCGATATCGCTCATGGGCCGCTTGTGGCCCTTGGCGACGCCTGCGGGGGTAAAGCGGACGTACCTTCACCCCCGACCAATGTCGGCAAGTGACCCAATCCGGTCATCATGGACGACGCGAGATGTTGAGCCATCGACCTCAGCGCAGGTTCGGACTCACATCTTGCAACCGTCACACATGGAGTAGCCGGACCTCTTGCGGCCAGCCACAGGCGATTGCGAGCTTGCCGGCCCAGAACTTCGCCGCCTCTTGCTCGGAGACATCAACGACCGTGAAGCCACCGAGATACTCCGGTGCGTTGGAATACCGACCTTCGCTGAATTGCAGTTCGCCGCTGATGTTGCTGGCACTGAAAGCCTTGCTCAGATCTTCCTCCACTCCCGCGGCGAAGACGAGCACGCCCGCTTCCTTCATCTCGGCCACGGCTGCCCTGGCCAACGATCCGCGAGACTGAAACCACTCTTTGGGGTGATCACCGACCCATTGCTGGTTGAAGTAGATGATGTAGTGCGGCATGTGAGCTTCCTGTTGTCTGCGGCCAGAACAACATACTATTCCGGTCGCCATCAAGGCGGTGAAAATCCCTCTGTCGTGATCGGTGGCAGGCTTCGCCGGCGACACCGGCGCGGTGCTGACAAGGCGAGATATTTCGACTAACCTTCAGTGCGGACCATCAAGGCGGGGCAGGACAGGGTCCACGACAGGAGATCGATGAGCACAGTAAGAAATGCTCTGGCCCAGAAGAGTGGCGCCCTGATCCATGTTCGTTCTGGAGACATGGTCGTCGAAGCCTTGCGCCAGATGCGCGACAACAGTGTCCGGTCGGTACTGGTCATCGATGACGACGTGCTGGTCGGTATCGTGACCCAGGGTGACTGCGCCATCAAAGTGCTGTTGCCGGGGCTCGATGCGAAGCAGACGCCGGTGGGTCAAGTGATGACGGGCAACCCGGTGACGGTCACGCCGGACGATCGGCTGGAAGGCTGCATGGCAATGATGGCTGCACGCGGTTTTCGACATTTGCCAGTGCTGGACGCGGGAAAGGTCGTGGGCGTGGTCTCGATCGGAGACGTCGTCAAGGACATCATCCGGGATTTGGAGCACAACGTGGACGACCTGATGGGTTACATCATGAAGGACGGCCCCGGGGGCTGACAGACGAGCCGCCAACGTCCGCTGCTAAGCCTTATCGAGGCATCACCTTCAACCGGTTTGCACGAGTTACCCATCGAAACGCGAAACGGAATGCCGCGCCCACGGGCAAGCATGACGACTGTACGATACCGATCATATGCCCCTACGCGCTCTGCGCCGTCTTCACGACCACGACCTTGTCATCATGGGTAGTAGCAGGATCCTTGGCTGCGGCTTCCGGCGACGGTGGATGCCGCTTGAGATGGTCGCGGCGCAGGGCGATCTCGTCGCGCACGAATTCATAGCCGAGCTTGAAGGTGTCGAGCCCGTCGCTGCTGATGGTGCCGTCGCGCAGTCCGATCACGACGCCGCGCAGGATGGTTTCCAGTTCGTCCTGGATTTCGTCGAGGGCGTCGAGCGATTTGGCGTATTCCACGCGCTCGCCGATATCGAGGATGGCGGTCGCAAGCTCGCTCGCCTTCTCCGGTGCGACGCGCGTGACCTTGGTGTAGATGGCGGCGAAGATCGTGCCGATGATGCTCAGCGCCGCCAGCGCAACATACATCAGGTCGCCGTAGCGCTCGACAAAGGATTTGCCCTCGTCGTTGATGTACTCGGCAGCGCCCGGATGCGCCACGATGAAGGCATCCTTGTCGGTCGCAGCCGGCTCGATCCTGGAAGCGAAACCGCCGTCGAGCGCGAGTTCGGCCTTGTTCTCGTAGATGATCCGCGCGAGGTCGCTCACCGTCGTGGTCGGTAGCCTGGACTGCGCGACCAGCAGCCACCCCAGCCCGACCGTATCGAGGTCTTCCCCGGGCACCGCAGGCGACGCCGACAGCATACCGGTCGCCAGCGTCTCCTCGGAAATGGCGGGATTTTTCCTGGCGATCGCCTTTGCCGAATCGATCGCGTTCAGGGTGAAGCCGCCGCGCCTTGCGTATTGCTCGTAACTCTTGTCCTTCACGATCTGCGAGGCGTGGGCGACCTTGATCGCGGCGCCGAAGCCGGAAGCGAACAGCTTGTCGAAGGTCGCGCCCGACGGCGCCATCTGGACCCGTGCCGCGGCGTTCGGGATATTCGACAGTTCGAGAATGTTGCGGACCAGCGCTGCACTGCTCTCGTTGTCGGCCATGATCGCGATCTTCTTTTTCTTGAGATCGGCGATGGACTTGATCTTCTGGCCGGCGGGGCTGATCAGGAGAAACACGTCGCGTTCGAGGATCGCGACCGCGCGGGCGCGGGGCGGGATCCTGGCGTCGGTGCGCAATATCGCGAGGTTGGCGTCCTTGCGGTCGAACTGCTGCAGCGCCTTGGCATTGTCGCCGTTGGGCACGATCTTGAGCCGCAGCCGTGACGAATTGTTCGTCAGCACGTTCGCGAGCCGGGCCGCGAAGCGCGCTTCGGGACCTTTGGCGTCGCCGACGGCAAAGACCAGCGTTTCGGAATTCCGCAGCCAGACCCGGCCGGCCCACACCGTCGCCGCCGTCAGGATCAGGGTCAGAATCGCAAACAGCAGAATCTGCGTGCGGTTGCTCTTGACGACGCGTGAGCCGCGCTGCGGCATCTCGGGATACGGCGTTGGGCCTTCAGCACTCATGGCTCATACCCGGGGTCGGATACATCAGGCCGCCAAACCGGCGCCATAGGTCGTTCCTATTAATTCGTAAATATCTAGAAAAGAACGATAATTTCGTCTGGATGACATGATATCCCGCCGCCGTCGGATAGCAAACCGCCCGGCGCCGGTAACGTTACTTGTGGGCGCCGTTCATCTACGCGGCGGTATCGCCATTCAGCCACACCGCGCGATTTTTGAACTACTCACAGGTGCATTCCGTCGCAGGGGATGCCATAAATAACGGCTAGTTCGAAAATCTTCCGGGTTTGAAAAGAACATTGCGCTGACAGCCTGGACCCCGGTTTTTTCGCCATCTCTTCTGTCCCAGTAAAGGGCGTCAGCTTTGTTGTTTCCTTCGATGTCGTCGTCGGTCCCGGTTGGTGCGCTGGTCGGATGGATGTTGCTTCTCACGGTGAAGCACGTCATCGCCGACTTCATGCTGCAGACGTCCTGGATGGCGATCGGCAAGGATCAGAAGACCGGCTGGGCGCTACCACTGCTGGCGCATTGCCTCGTGCATCTGGCGGTGGCGCTGGCGTTCATCCTGATCGTCGCGCCGCGGTTCTGGTTTGTTGCCTTCATCGACTTCGCCATCCACATCACGGTCGATCGCCTCAAGGGCATCATCGCGTCGTCGTTCGGCGTGACGCTGGAACAGGCGCATCCGTGGTTCTGGACACTGATCGGCGTCGATCAGGCGCTGCACCATCTGACCGGTTTCGGCCTGGCTATCTACATGGCGGCGAACTGATCCGGTCGGTATCTCCGCCGGCGTCCCGGAAGTAAACGATCAGCCGATGCGGTCCGACGTCCCGTTCGGCGACGGTCCAACCCAGACCTCCGTAAAAGCCTTCGCGCTGCGGACGCGAGCACAGCCACGCGCGCTTGATGCCGAGCGCGAAGCAATCCTGCGTGGCACGGTTCACCAGCGACGAAGCCACGCCATTTCGACGCGCGTCCTCGTCGACCCACACCGCCGCCACCCATGGGGTCAGTTGCGGCCGCTCTTCGAGATCGGACTCGACCACCGAAGTGGTCCCGAGAAATTTTTCGCCATCATGGGCGACCAGGGCGAAGGGGATCGTCGTATCGGCCATGTTCTCGCGCAGGCGCGTGGCGATGTAGGCCAGCGGATAGCCGCCCGGGTCCCACCACGCCCGCCAGATCCGGTCGGCGACGGTGTCGAAAAACGCCGGACGTTGGCGCAGGTCCGAAATGGTGAATGAACGGTGCATCGGTTGATTCGGGCGCCATGAAGGGGCAGGGGATAGACCCTACAGCACTCGAACGGCGGCGGCGAGGTTCCGATTCGGCTGCGATTGGCAAGGCATCCGTGACACTACTGCCACGCTTGGTTAACCTTTCATTAGACTATTGCATTGCATCTTCCGGATAAGGAGAACCGCAATGTTTTCGAGCCGCGACGCATTTGAGAACGATTTTTGTCCGGTCCGGGATGAACTGCTCGGCGAGATGTACCGCGCCAATGCCAACGGCCTCCCGCTGCTGGTGGAGAGCGTTTCCTCCGAGGTCCGCGCCATGCTGGCGCTGTTCTGCTACCGCCGCAGCCATCTCCACGCGCTGGCCATTGCGATCGCAGGAAGCTGCACCGAACGCGAGCTGATTCAGTTCGGCGGCCGTGTCGGTTCCACACTTTACGCACTGTCGCGCGAGCCCTCCGCGCGCTCGGCGCCGTCGTCATCCTACGGCAGCCGCAAGCCGATCACGCTTTCGACCAAGCCTCTTTCGACCTTCAAGCCCATCGAGGATGAACTCGACGACGAAGAGCTTGAGGCAGTGACGGCGTAAGGCGCCGTTCAACCGGCCAGCACCGGCAATCCGTGCCGCTTCCGCGCCATCGCGCATTCGGGGTCGCCGGGCATGCAGGTGCGGCAAACTTCCGGACGGATGGCGTAGATCAGGCACGCCGTCGTCTCGCCGACCTTGCCCGACAGCGCCGAGCAGCGGTCGCCCTCGCAGCGCATTCCCGACAGCCGCTCATTGACGAATTTTTCCGGAATCAGGTCGAGCGCCGCATCCTCCTCGATGGTGAAGCGCGGCCAGTTGGACGAATAGCTGCAGCAGGCGCCGCAGGCCTGGCAGGGGCTTTCGGTGGCGATGTTAGGGCGGTCCATAGGTCCGCTTATAGCGCCTTTGGATTCACGTGTCCTTCGGCGCTTCCCAGACCAGGCTGCGCCGCCATTTCGCCCGTAATAGATCGCGCCGTTCCGGATATTTTTCGTCGTGATAGACGGCCTCGACGACCCGGTCGGTGCGGAAACTGCGAAAATCCTTGCGCAGTTCGCACCACGCCGCGAGGATCCGCACCGCTTCGTGATAGCCGACCGCGATCGGCCAGATGGTGCGCTGGCTGCTGCGGCCCTGCTCGTCGCGATAGTTCAGCGTGATCTTCCGGCCCTCGTGGATCTGTGTCCGCGTCCGCACCATGTCGATGCGGTCGGGCTCCCGGTTCCAGGCCCGCCGGGCGCGGCTGGCCGGCTCCAGCACGAATGGCCGCAAGCGCTCAGGTACGGTTTCGGCGACCTTCGCCATCAGGTCCTGCGCGGCGCGCGCCAGCGCCGGATCGGCATGTCCGACAACCCATTGCGCCCCTAGCACGCAGGCCTCGATCTCATCTGGCGTGAGCATCAGCGGCGGCAGGTCGAATCCCTTTTCCAGGATGTAGCCGACGCCGGCCTCGCCGCGGATCGGCACGCGCTGCTCGATCAGGGTCGTTATGTCGCGGTAGATTGTCCGCTTCGAGGTCTCCAGTTCGGCCGCGATCGCGTCCGCAGTCAAAGGCTTTCGGGTGCGCCGGAGCACCTGAATGATCTGAAACAGCCGGTCGGCGCGTCGCATGGCAAATCTCTTTTCCTTGGCAGCGCTCTTTCTGGAAGGCGCCAGCCCGATGCTGACAGCATGTTGGCAGCAGGGGGTGGGTATACCGGGACAACACCTCAACTGAAGGGAATTTGTCCATGACGTTTTTCAGCGAATCTGGCGTTAGCGGAAGCCGCCTGCCTGTCGTCACCGCCCAGTGCTTTGTGCTGGAACAGCTGGTTTCCATCCACGCCACGACCCTCGATATGCGCTGGGCGATGGTCGAGCTGGCGTGGCGTTCGTTCACGGGAATGTGCGCGTTTGTGCAGGGGCGGTTGGCCGCGTGGGTCCGGAGGGACCGTACACCACGGCAAGAGGAGGGGAATGGCCGGCATTGCTGCTGCTGACACCATGGTGGCAGCAGGGGCGATTTAGCGTCGGACAAGCTTGTGAAGAAATCGGGAGACCTTGCATGATTACCCTCTACGGCTTCGGCGCCGGGTTCGGGCTGCCGGAGATCAGCCCGTTTGTGACCAAGACCGAGGTCCAGCTGAAGATGGCCGGTATTGCCTATCGCAAGGAGAGGGCCAAGCCGCCGGCCTCGCCGAAGGGGCAGTTGCCCTACATCGTCGACGAGGCCGAGACCATCGCCGATTCGACCTTCATCCGCGCGCATCTCGAAGCCAAATACGGTTTCGACTTCGACGCGCCATTGAGCCTGCAGGCGCGCGCCCAGGCCTGGGCGTTCGAGCGGATGATCGAGCACCATGTCTATTGGGCGCTGGTCGGCGCGCGCTGGGTCGATGCCGACAATTTCGCCAAGGGGCCGTCGCATTTCTTCGACGGTGCGCCGGCGCATTTGCGCGAGAAGATGCGCGAGGACGCCCAGTTCCGGGTGGCCGAGAACTACCTGCTCAGCGGCCTCGGCCGCCACGCGCCGGAAGAGGACACAGATCTCGCCGTGCGCTCGCTGTTCGCGCTGTCGGTCCAGCTTGGCGACAAGGCATTCCTGATGGGCGAAACGCCGTGCGGCATGGACGCCACCGCCTTCGGCGCGCTGGCCGGAATTTTGACGCCGTTCTTCGAGTCGCCGCTTCGTCAGCGAACCGAGCAGTTCGCCAACCTGACCGCCTATGTCGACCGGATGATGCTGCTCTACTACCCGGAATTCGCCTGGTCGTCGGTGCAGCAAGCCGCCTAGTTCACTGGTGCCGGCTGGCCCTTCAATGCGGCCAGTTCGGCTTCGAGTTCGGCGATGCGCCCGTCGCGCACGGCAAGCGCCTGCGCCACGTCGGCCGCGTCGAACTTGTGCGGGATGTGCTGCGGGCAGTTGGTGTCCCACGCCGCAATCCGGAACAGGATGACCTGTTCGGGCCGCGCCTTGTAGCCCTTCGGCATCAGCGACTGCGTCAACGCCGGGTCGTCGTCGACCACGCGCGCCTCGCCCCAGATCTTCACGCGCCGACGATGGGCATAGTCCATCACGAAGATATGCGCCCTGGGATTCTCCGAGAGATTGCCTTGCGTGATGTACTGCCGGTTGCCGCTGTAATCGGCAAACGCGATCGTGTTCCTGTCGAGGATTCTGACAAAGCCCTTCGGCCCACCGCGGTGCTGGATATACGGCTGGCCGCCGGCCGAGGCTGTCGCGAGATAGAAGCTGTTGGTCTCAGCCAGAAAGCCCGCGAGATTTTCGTCGATCTCGGTGCGCCAGCCGCCTCGCTCCTCCATGCCCGCATATCCCTCGCGCGAGCCCTTGCGGGCCTGGATCGCCTTGACCGCCGGGGTGAAGGCGACATCGCTGGAGTAGGTGTGAACGTCGGACATCGGAGCCTCCTGAGCTTCAGGGCGGCCAAGTGGCCGTCCTTGGCCCTTAAGATGGATCATTCCGAAATTTAAACAATTGATCTGGTTGACACTTCACTATTGCCAAATATGAAATAATGACATGGATCGCATCGACGCCATGCAGGCCTTCGTCGCCGTCGCCGACCTGGAAGGGTTCGCCCCGGCTGCGCGAAAACTCGGCCTGTCCGCCTCCAACGTAACGCGGATGATCGCGGCGCTGGAGCAGCGTCTCGGCGCCCGGCTGCTGCAGCGAACCACGCGGCAGGTCGCGCTGACGGACGCCGGTGCGCGCTATCTGGAGCGCGCCCGCCGCATCCTCGCCGACGTCGAGGAGGCCGAAGGTTCGGCGCAGGACGAGCGCACCCGGCCGGGCGGACGGCTGGTGATCTCAGCCCCGGTCGGCTTTGGACGGCTCCACGTCAGCCCGGTCGTGACGGCCTACCTGAGGCGCCATCGGGGGGTCGCTGTCGACCTGCGGCTCTCGGATCGCATGATCAACCTGGTGGAAGAGGGGGCGGATCTGGCAATCCGGATCGGCCATCTCCCTGATTCGACGCTGGTGGCGCGTCATGTCGGCGAAATGCGACGGATCGTGGTGGCTTCGCCCGGATATCTCAAGGCGCGCGGCGAGCCGAAAACACCGGCCGTGATTGCCTCCCACGACACCATCCAGTTCGGCGCCATGACCGCGGCCCCCGACTGGCGTTTCGTCGATGCCGGCCGCGAGGTTCGCGTCGTGACCGTGCCACGTTTCTCCACCAACAGCGCTGACGCGGCGATCCAGTACGCGGAAGCGGGCGGCGGGCTGACCCGGGTGCTGGCCTATCAGGCCGCCGAATCGCTCAAAGCCCGCCGGCTCCAGATCGTGCTCGCCGCGTTCGAGCAGCCGGCGCTGCCGATCCACATCGTCTATCCGACGTCGCGGCTGTTGTCGGCAAAAGTCCGCACCTTCATCGATCTCGTCACCGAGACCGCCGACTGGAAATTCGGTTAGGACACCTGCGCCTTCTTCGGCACAACCCGGAACGTGGCGTTGGCGCGCGCGATCACGGCGCCGTCCGCCTTGATCAGGCTCTGCGCGAAGCAGATCGTCCTGCCGGCCTTGACCACGTCGCTCTCGACCGCGAGCCATTGCCCGACCTCGGCGGCGCCGACGAAATCGACCGCAAGCGAGATCGTCACCAGCGACGACACCCCGCCCATCGCGTGGGCGCAACTGTGGCCCATCGCGTTGTCGGCCAGCGCCGCGATCAGCCCGCCGTGAATCAGCCCACGGCCGTTGGTGTGCGGTTTGGCAAGGCGGAGCCCGATGATAACGGCCTTGTCGGTCCGCTTCGAATAAAGCGGCTCCCAGGGATCGGTGAGTGGACTCCTGCGGGTGTGGCGCTCGAAACCTTCCGGGATGTCTTCGCTCATGTCAGGCTCGCGTGTTGCCGGCGTTGCCGCCATTGAACGCAACGCGCGTGCGAAGTCACCGCCTACAAAGTTTTAAACGGGATTTGGGCAGGTGTTTGAAATCCACATCGTGTCGTCACCCGCGCAGGCGGGTGACCCAGTATTCCAGAGAGAGCAGCGATAGAACCGAAAAGCCGCGGCGTACTGGATGCCCCGCATTCGCGGGCTATGACGAGGGTGGGTGGAGGCAGACCCGCTGCCCTCTAAAACGGCAATCCCACATAATTCTCTGACAGCGACGCCGAGGCCGCCTTCGAGTTCACGACATATTCCAGCTCGGCAAGCTGGATGCGTGCGCCGAATTCGCCTTCGTCGGGGAATTTGTGCAGCATCGATGTCATCCACCAGGAGAAACGCACTGCTTTCCACACCCGTGCCAGCGCGCGCGCTGAATAGCCGTCGATGCCGGCGCTGGATTTCTCGTCGTAATATTCGCGGAACGCCTGCGAGAGGTAATGCACGTCGCTGGCGGCGAGGTTCAGCCCCTTGGCGCCGGTCGGCGGCACGATGTGGCAGGCGTCGCCGGCCAGGAACATCGTCCCGAAGCGCATCGGCTCGGCGACGAAGCTGCGCAGCGGCGCGATGCTCTTTTCGATCGAGGGTCCGGTGACGAGTTCGTTCGCCGCCTTCTCATCGATCCGGCGCTTCAACTCGTCCCAGAACCGCTCGTCCGGCCATTGCGCGATATCGTCGTCGAGCGGGCATTGCACGTAATAGCGGCTGCGGCGGGTCGAGCGCATCGTGCACAGCGCAAATCCGCGCGCATGCCTGGAATAGATCAGTTCGGGACTGACCGGCGGTGTTTCCGAAAGGATGCCGAGCCAGCCGAACGGATAGACCCGCTCGAAGGTCTGGATCGCCGACGGTTTCACGCTGGCGCGGCTGATGCCATGGAAGCCATCGCAGCCGGCGATGAAGTCGCAAGCGATTTTATGCGTGATGCCGTCCTTGACGTAAGTGACGTGCGGCCGGTCGGTATCGAAATCATGCGGCTGGACGTCGGCGGCCTGGTAGACCGTGGTGAGGCCCGCGTCCTTGCGCGCGTTCATGAGGTCGAGCGTCACCTCGGTCTGGCCGTAGATCATGACGGTCTTGCCGGTGGCGGCATGCATATCGATGCGGTGCCGCGCGCCGCCAAAGGCGAGTTCGACGCCATGATGCACCAGCCCCTCTCGATGGGCGCGCGCGCCGGCGCCGACTTCATCGAGCAGCGCCACCGTACCTTCCTCGAGCAGCCCGGCGCGGATGCGGCTCAGCACATATTCCGCCGTCTGGCGCTCCAGGATGATGTTGTCGATGCCATAGAGGTGAAGTAGTTGCCCAAGCAACAATCCTGCCGGTCCCGCACCTATGATTGCAACTTTTGTGCTCAACCCGCTCCTCCCGGTGTTTTTGGGTTCGCCGCCTGCGGCCGCCGTCACAGGCTTGCAATGGTAGTTATATCATATAACAGTTCAGGCAAAGCACCTTGGTATCATAGAATGCATCGCCAGTTCGCCGCACCGCAAGAAGTTGCTTGCGTCGATTGGACAGGGGAAAGCAGGCGCCAGATCTGCGTGTCCGCCTTGAAAAAGCGGGCCATCTAGATAACATGTTAAATAACAAGACCGGGTGACCACAACAGCCCGCGTGCCAAAGGGAGAGAATGTCCATGAAGAAAGCATTTCTGGCGTTGCTGCTGGTCGCCAGCGTGACGCCCGCCATCGCGCAGGAAAAAACCTTCGAGCTGAAACTGTCGCACTGGGTGCCCGCCTCGCACCCGCTGCAGAAGGCGCTGGAAGAGTGGGGCGCCGCAGTCGAAAAGGAGTCGGGCGGCACCATCAAGTCGAAGGTGTTCCCGGCGCAACAACTCGGCAAGGCGTTCGACCATTACGACATGGCGCGCGATGGCATCGCCGACGTCACCTACGTCAATCCCGGCTATCAGCCCGGCCGCTTCCCGATCATCGGCGCCGGCGAATTGCCGTTCCTGATGTCGGACGCCAGGGGCGGCTCGATGGCGCTCGACGCCTGGTACCGCAAGTACGCCGAGAAGGAGATGAAGGACGTCAAGTTCTGCCTCGCCTTCATCCATTCGCCCTCCTCGTTCCACTCCCGCACCAAGAAGATCGTGACGCCCGAGGACATCAAGGGCATGAAGATCCGTCCCGCGCACGCCACGATGGCCAATTTCGTGACGCAACTGGGCGGCACCAACGTGCAGTCCTCGGCGCCTGAAGTGCGCGACATCATCGAGCGCGGCGTCGCCGACGCCGTCACCTTCCCGTGGGGCTCGGTGGTGCTGTTCGGCATCGACAAGGTGACGAAGTACCACATGGATGCGCCGCTCTACGTCACGACCTTCGCCTTCGTGATGAACAAGGACAAATACAACCAGATGTCCGACAAGCAGAAGAAGGCGATCGACAACAACTGCAACACCGAGGCCGCTGGCCGGGTCGGCGAACCCTGGGGCAAGTTCGAGGACGCCGGCATCGCAAAGATCAAGGCAGAGGCCAATCACGAAGTCTACCCGCTGACGCCGGAGCAGATCGCTGCGTGGAAGAAGGCTTCCGAGCCGCTGGTCAAGACCTGGGGTGAGGGCGTCAAGAAAAACGGCGGCGATCCGGACACGGCGCTGACCGAGCTCAAGGCTTCGCTCACCAAGTACAACGCGCTCGCAAAGTAGAAGCTCAGGTGCACTCCCTCTCCCGCTTGCGGGGGAGGGCCGGGGTGGAGGTGCCGCCGCGAGTCGTACTGTTCGAGTGGAGAGAAGTGCCCCCACCCGGATCGCATCTTGCGATGCGATCCGACCTAAGAGCGAGCTTCGCTCGTCTCGCCCGCCGCAAGCGGGAGAGGTGACGCCAAAGCCACGCCGTTGAAATCAGATGTCGTCAAGCGACAGGAACCTCCAAACATGAATCGCGCGTGGATGGATCGTTTCATCGACACGATCGAATGGATCGCCGCCGGCTTCGTCGGCATCGTGGCGCTCAACATCTTCATCGGCGTCCTCCTGCGCAACACGCTGAACTATTCGATCCCGGATGCCTTCGACATCGGGCGCATGCTGCTCGGTATCCTGATCTTCTGGGGCATCGCCGCTACCAGCTATCGCGGCGGCCACATCACCGTCGATCTGATCTGGGCCAATGTCGGCCCGAAATACCAGCGCATGATCGACGTGTTCGCCACGCTGGTGCTGCTGTTCGTGGTGTCGGTGCAGACCTGGACGCTGTTCGACAAGGTGCACACCACCTATAACGACAACGTCCTCACCTTCGACATGCGCATGCCGACCTGGCCGTTCTTTGCCGTGGCCTGGGCCGGCGACGTCGCCGCCGTGCTGCTGATCGCGATCCGTACCTATCGGCTGATCTTCCATCCGGAAGATGTCCACGATGCCAAAGTGAAGACGGTGGAGTAGGCGTTATGGGTACCGACGCTGTCGCCGTCCTCGGATTCGTTGCGCTGTTCGTGCTGATGCTGCTGCGCGTGCCGGTCGGCATGGCGATGGGCCTCGTCGGCGTCTGCGGCTTCGGCTATCTCGTTGGCTTCGCGCCGGCGCTGAAGATGGTCGGACAGACCTCGATGCGCACCGTGACCGACTACACTTTCGGTGTGATCCCGATGTTCCTGCTGATGGGGGCGTTCGTCAGCAATTCGGGCATGAGCCGCGAGTTGTTCCGCGCTGCCAATGGATTCGTCGGTCATTTGCGTGGCGGGCTCGGCATTGCGACGGTCGGAGCCTGTGGCGGCTTTGCCGCGATATGCGGTTCGTCGGTTGCCACGGCAGCGACCTTTTCGGCGGTGGCCTATCCGGAAATGCGCCGCTATGGCTATCCCCAATCCTTTGCCACCGGCGTCATCGCGGCCGGCGGCACGCTGGGAGCCATGCTGCCGCCGTCCACCGTGCTCGCCGTCTACGGCATCATCACCGAACAGGACATCGGCAAGCTTTTCATCGCCGGCATCATCCCCGGCCTGCTCGCGATTGCCATGTACATGCTCACGATCGCACTGATCGGCTGGATCCGTCCGAACTTCCTGCCGGCGGGTCCGCATACAAAATGGCGCGAGCGCTTTGCCGGCCTGAAGAATATCTGGGCGCCGGTGCTGCTGTTCATCTTCGTGATCGGCGGGCTGTACGGCCTGCCGTTCCTGCCGCGCTTCACGCCCACCGAAGCCGGCGGCGTCGGCGCCACGGGCGCATTCCTGATCGGCCTGCTGACGGGAAGGCTGAACAAGGAGAAAATCCTGGCCTCGCTGCTGCAGGCGACCCGCACCGCGGCTGCGGTGTTCACGGTGCTGATCGGCGCGCTGATCTTCGGCTATTTCCTGACGGTGACCCAGACGCCGCAGAAGGTGACGGAACTGCTTACCGGTCTCGGCCTCGGCCCCTACGGCATCCTCGCGCTGATCATGGTGATGTATCTGGTGCTCGGCTGCCTGATGGACGCCATGGCCATGATCATCCTCACGGTGCCGATCATCTTTCCGGTGATCGTTCACTTGGGCTTCGACCCGATCTGGTTCGGCATCATCATCGTGATGACGGTGGAACTCGGTCTCATCTCTCCGCCAATCGGCATGAACGTCTTTGTGATCAAGAGCGTGGTCGAGGACGTATCGTTCTCCACGATCTTCCGGGGCGTGATGCCATTCGTGGTGACGGACCTGATCCGGCTGGTGATCCTGATCGCATTTCCGATACTGGCGCTGTGGCTGCCGCAGCGCATGGCCGGGTAGGGCAGAACATGACCCCACAGCTTTCGACGAAGTACGTCTTCACCATTACTGCGCGGATCGGCGAGGTGACCTCGGCCGGCGAGATCGGCACCGGCGTACGCCGGATTATTCCGATCCTCGGCGGCGAAGTGAAGGGCGAGGGCATCAATGGCAAGGTCTGCGCCTTTGGGGCGGATTTCCAGATCATCCGCCCCAACGAGTTGATCGAGCTGGAGGCGAAATATGCCTTCGAGACCGACGATGGCGCGGTGGTCTATGTCGAGAACAAGGGTCTGCGCTTCGGCCCCGTCGAACTGCTGCAAAAGCTGAAGCGCGGCGAGCCGGTCGATCCGAAGCTGATCTATTTCCGCACCGTGCCGAAATTCGAGACCGGCGCGCCCAAATATCGCTGGCTGATGGAAAACCTCTTCATCGGCTCCGCCGCCCGCCACGCCGACCGTGTGGTGATCGACGTGCACCAGGTGTTGTGAGACTCTCTCTCGTCATTCCGGGGCGCGCGCAGCGCGAACCCGGAATCCATTTCACATCCGAAAATGCAGCCCGATGGATTCCGGGCCCTCGCTGCGCGAGTCCCGGAATGACAAGCGAGAAAACTGCGACATATCAACACGACGGGCAAATCAACCAAAACCCTGTCCATCCCTTCGCGCAAAAATATTCCATTCGCGTCGTCGGGCAAATCAGCGGCAGAATCCGCGCGTCTCGCCGCGAATGAAGGGCGCTTCGCGATCGTCACGAACGTGCGGTGAGATGCGGTGGACGTGGAATGCGCGAGACGTACGCGCATGAAGCGTACGGCGAAGTCGTGTGGTCCTGACGTCGCGGTGCTGGCGTCAAGTTCTCGAGAAGCAAGCTTCTTGGGGGCGACGGAGGCAAAAGAGCCGTTCTCCGGGGAGAGCACGCTATAAGCCGTAAAGCCATTGCGCAGGGAATGCCGGAGTGTTCCGACTGTACCTGTATGCTCGTGTGCGCTTTCTTCTGTGCGCTTTGCACACGAGACCGCGGGTGCAGCAAGCACCCGGCATTCCCTGCTCCCTCGTCGAGGGACAGCATCGATGCAAAGCTCGGGCTCATTGAGCCGCGAGAACGCGGAGTCATACTCGATTGTCATCGTCCGGCTTGACCGGGCGACCCAGTATTCCAGAGGCCATAGCGATTGAACCGATGGGTCGCGGCGTACTGGCTCCCCCGCCTTCGCGGAGGACGACATCGGTGGATGGTCGTCGTAATCGGTACCGCGCCTTGACTCCTTCCAACATCGTTATAAGATATAACTATTCTGCAAAGGAAATAGTATAGACCCATGGGAAACGCCGCCTCCACCGCACCAGCGGGTCAAGCCGACCTGCTCGTCATCGAGCAATCGGGCGCGGTGCTGACCGTGGGCCTCAACCGCCCGGCCAAGCGCAATGCGCTGAACGACGGCATCATCCTCGCGATCCAGGATTGCTTTTCCAATCTGCCGGACGGTATCGGCGCCGTGGTGATCCACGGCATCGGCGATCACTTTTCCTCCGGCCTCGATCTGTCCGAACTGACCGAGCAGGACGCCACCGAGGGCCTGCGTCACTCGCAGATGTGGCACCGGGTGTTCGACCGCATTCAATACAGCCGCGTGCCCGTAATCGCGGCGCTCAAGGGCGCGGTGATCGGCGGCGGGCTCGAACTGGCTTGCGCGGCACATATCCGCGTCGCCGAACCCTCGGCCTATTTCGCGCTGCCCGAGGGCCAGCGCGGCATTTTCGTCGGCGGCGGCGGATCAGTGCGGCTGCCGCGGCTGATCGGCGTGGCGCGGATGACCGACATGATGCTGACGGGCCGGGTTTACTCGGCCACCGAAGGCGCGGCTTACGGTTTCTCGCAATATCTCGTCGAAGCCGGCGGCGCGTTGCCGAAGGCGCTGGAACTGGCGGAGCGCGTCGCCGCGAATGCGCCGCTGACGAATTTTGCGGTACTGCAGGCCTTGCCGATGATCGCGGAGGCCAATCCGCAGACCGGTCTCCTGATGGAATCCCTGATGGCTACGGTGGCGCAAAGCGACAAGGAAGCCAAGCGCCGCATTCGCGCGTTTCTCGATCGCAAGACCGCAAAGGTGAAGCCGACCTGACATGAGCGCCAAGCCCGGCATGTCCGCCTCGACTGAACCGGCCGCGCGCGCCGGCGCTTCTCCGTTGCGCCCGATTTCCTTCGGCACGCCCGCCGTGACCGTCGATCGCCGCGAGGACGGCACGATCTACCTGCGGCCAAAGGCGCAGCTGAGCGACTATCCGGTGCGCCTCACCGACCGGCTGCATCACTGGTCGAAAGCCGCGCCCGATCGCGTCTTCATGGCGGAACGAAACGCCGCGCGCGGCTGGCGGCAGATCACCTATGCCAAGCTGCTGGCGTCATCGCGGCACATCGCCTCCGCGCTGCTCGCCCGCGGCCTTTCGGCCGAGAAGCCGGTCGTCATTCTCTCCGGCAATTCGATCGATCACGCGCTGGTCGCGTTCGGCGCGCTCTATGCCGGCATTCCCTTCTGTCCGGTGTCGCCGGCTTATTCGCTGATCTCGCGCGACTACGGCAAGCTCTCCTATCTGATGAAGCTGATGACCCCCGGGCTCGTGTTTGCGGACGATGCCGGGAAATTCGCAGATGCGCTGGCCGCCAACGTCTCACAGGGAATCGAGATCGCGGGGTCGTACGGCACGGTGCCGGGGCGCAACGTCACGAGTCTAGCGGATCTGATGGCCACGCCGTTGCATCCGCGCCTCGACGCAATTCACGAGGCCATCGGCCCCGACACGATCGCAAAATTCCTGCTGACGTCGGGTTCGACCGGCAATCCAAAGGCGGTCATCAATACCCAGCGCATGATCTGCGCCAACCAGGTGATGCTGCGCGAGACGCTGGCTTTCCTGAAGGACGAACCGCCGGTCATCGTCGACTGGCTGCCGTGGAATCATACGTTCGGCGGCAATCACAACATAGGGCTCACGCTGTACAATGGCGGCTCGATGTATCTCGACGAAGGCAAGCCGATGCCCGGCGGCATCGAGGAAACCGTGCGCAATCTCCGGGAGATTTCGCCGACCGTCTATTTCAACGTGCCCAAGGGCTATGAATCGCTGCTGCCCTATCTGCGCGACGACGAGAGCCTGCGCAAGAAATTCTTCTCGAAGCTGCACGCGATGTTCTTCTCGGGCGCGGCGCTTTCGCCGTTCGTGTGGAACAGCCTCGACGAACTTTCAGTTCGGGAAACCGGCTATCGCGTGCCGATGTTGACCGGCCTCGGCGCCACCGAAACCGCGCCGTTCTTCATGTCGGTCAATCCGCGCACCAGCCGTTCCGGCCATGTCGGGCTGCCGGTTTCGGGCAATGAAGCGAAGCTCGTTCCCAACAACGGCAAGCTGGAAGTCCGCGCCAAGGGGCCGAATGTCATGCCGGGCTATTGGCGTCAGCCTGATATGACCGCGAAGGCGTTCGACGAGGAGGGTTTCTACAAGCTCGGCGATGCGATCAAGCCCGCCGATCCCGACAATTTCGACGCCGGTTTCGATTTCGACGGCCGCCTCGGCGAGGACTTCAAGCTCGCCAGCGGCACCTGGGTCAGTGTCGGTCCATTGCGGGCGCGCTTTGTCGGAGCCTGTGCGCCGCTGGTGCGGGACGTCGTCATTGCCGGCATCAACCGCGATGAGATATCGGCGCTGGTGGTGCTCGATCTCGACGGCTGCCGGCTGATCAATCCGACGATCCCGCCGGACGATATTGCTGCGGCGGCGTCCGACCCGCTGATCCGTGCGGCCTTTCGCGAGCGTTTCGAGAAGCTGGTGGAAAGCGCCACCGGATCGTCGACCCGGATCGTGCGCGCGGTCCTGCTCGACACGCCGCTGTCGATCGATCGCGGCGAGGTCACCGACAAGGGGTCGATCAACCAGCGCGCGGTGCTGGAAAATCGCAGCGCACTGATCGAAGAGATTTATTCACCCGCGCCGCCGGCGCAGGTGATCACGCTTTAACAAGTTCGAAGAAGAGTTCGTCAGGGAGAAGACCATGCAGCTGAAGGACCAGGCCGCCATCGTCACCGGGGGCGCATCGGGATTGGGCGCCGCGACCGCGCGGAGGCTCGCCGCGCAGGGTGCCAAGGTTGCCGTCTGCGATCTCAATACCAAGCTTGCCGAAACCGTCGCGGCCGAGATCGGCGGCGTCGCCGTTATCTGTGACGTGTCCGATGCAGCTTCGGCGGAGGCGGCGATTGCCAAGGCCGCGGCGGCACACGGTCCGGCGCGCGTGCTTGTGAACTGCGCCGGCATCGGCGTCGCCAAGCGCGTGATCGGCAAGGAGGGTCCGATGGCGCTCGGCGATTTCGACAAGGTGATCAAGGTCAACCTGATCGGCTCCTTCAACATGCTGCGGCTGGCGACGGCAGCGATGTCGAAGCTGGAGCCGCTTCCGACCGGCGAGCGTGGTGTGGTGATCTCCACCGCCTCGATCGCGGCCTATGACGGCCAGATCGGACAGTCAGCCTATTCGGCCTCGAAGGGCGGCATCGTCGCCATGACGCTGCCGATCGCGCGCGAACTGGCGCAGTTTGGCATTCGCGTGCTGACCATCGCGCCGGGCCTGTTTCTCACACCCTTGCTCGCCAATCTGCCGCAGGAAGCGCAGGACTCGCTTGCGGCCTCGATCCCGTTCCCGCGCCGGCTCGGCCAGGCCGACGAGTTCGCCTCGCTCGTCCTGCACATGGTCGACAACCCCTATCTGAACGGCGAAGTAGTGCGGCTCGATGCCGCGCTTCGCATGGCGCCGCGATAGGATCATTGTCATGTTCGTCAACAAGCGTGACGTGCAGATCCAGTGGGGCGATTGCGACCCCGCCAACATCGTCTACTACCCGCGCTACTTTGCGATGTTCGACGATTCAACCTCGATCATGTTCGAAGCCGCCGGCTTCTCCAAGCAGGACATCGTCCACAAATATGGGCTGGTCGGCATCCCCATGGTGGACACGCGCGCGAAATTTCACATCCCGTCCACCCATGGCGACTGGATCAGGATCGAGAGCCGGATCGAGAGTTTCAAGCGATCGAGCTTCGAGGTGTTGCACATCGTGTTCAAGGGCGAGAGGTTGGCGATCGAGGCGTGGGAGACCCGTGTGCTGGTCGGCCGTCACCCGGATGATCCCGAACGGCTTAAATCGGCGCCGATGCCGCCGGAGATCATCGAGCGGTTCATGCGGGGCTGACACACAACCTCGTATGACCTAAAGAAGGGGCTGAATTGACAGTACGGTTTTGCTTAACACCATAAATAGAAAATCCAGGGAGGAATGAATGAAGAAGGCTTTTCTGTCTGCCGCTGCCGTCGCAGTGGTCCTCGCGTTGCCGGGCTCTGCGGCACTCGCACAGTCCAACGAGATCGTGATCGGTATCACCGTCACCACGACCGGCCCCGCGGCGGCGCTCGGCATTCCCGAACGCAACGCGCTTGATTTCGTGCCGAAGGAACTCGGCGGCGTTCCGCTCAAGGTCATCGTGCTCGACGACGGCGGCGATCCGACCACGGCAACGACGAACGCCCGGCGTTTCGTGACCGAATCCAAGGCCGACATCATCATGGGCTCGTCGACGACGCCGCCGACCGTTGCGGTCTCCACCGTCGCCAACGAGGCGGGGATTCCGCATTTCGGCCTGGCGCCGTTCCCGATCAACGAGGCGCGCGCGAAGTGGTCGGTGGCCATGCCGCAGCCGATTCCGATCATGGGCAAGGTGCTGTACGAGCATATGAAGGCGCACGGCATCAAGACGGTCGGCTATATCGGCTACTCCGATTCCTACGGCGACCTCTGGATGAACGACTTCAAGGCCCAGGCTATCCCGATGGGATTGAGCGTGGCGACTGAAGAGCGCTTCGCCCGTCCGGATACGTCGGTCGCCGGCCAGGTGCTGAAAATCGTCGCCGCCAACCCCGACGCCGTTCTCGTCGGCGCCTCCGGGACCGCCGCGGCGCTTCCGCAGACGACGCTGCGCGAGCGAGGCTACAAGGGCCTGATCTACCAGACCCACGGCGCCGCCAGCATGGACTTCATCCGCATCGCCGGCCCCTCGGCCGAGGGCGTGATCATGGCGTCGGGCCCGGTGATGTCGCCGGAATCGCAGCCCGACAGCGCGCTGACCAAGAAGCCGGGGCTTGCGCTCAACACAGCGTACGAAGCCAAGTACGGCGCCAACAGCCGCAGCCAGTTCGCCGGCCACTCCTACGACGCCTTCGAGGTGCTCAAGCGCGTGGTGCCGGTGGCACTGAAGAAGGCGAAGCCCGGCACACCGGAATTCCGCGAGGCGATCCGTCAGGCGCTGATGTCCGAGAAGGACATCGCCGCAAGCCAGGGCGTCTACAACTTCACCGAGAAGGATCGCTACGGCCTCGACGATCGCTCGCGCATCATCCTGACCGTGAAGGACGGCAAATACGTCCCGGCGAAGTGAGTGGTAACACTGCTCAACTCTCGGGATGAGATCTAACAGATGAAGCGGTGGGCTCGGCGCGAACCGTGCCTTGCCCACCCCTGAGGAGAGTCTAATCAGACGTCCCCGATTTCAGATACGAGGCAATTCGCTCCGACTGAACGACGGCGTCGGAAAATGCGGCAAATCCGGCGAGATCGCGCGGAGGCGAGGCCAATCCGCTTCTCTTGATGCTGCCTGAGCGCGGCGCCCATACCTCGCGGGTCTCGAGGACGTAAACGCCGTAAACGGCCTGCAATCCTGCCAGGTCGTGGCTGATGAACTCCTGCTGGATCGAGTAGGCGGAAAGCGCGGCATTGGTGACAATCGATGCCTCGATCAGTGCCTGCCGGTAGCCCGGATTGCGTGCGACATCGGGGCCGAACGCCGAAAGCAGCCTGTTTGCCGACGCCTGAACGACGATGAGTGAGCGGTCGAGAATATTCCGGATTGAATGCTGTGCGGCGATCGCCAGGTAGTCGCCCGGGTTGAGGAACACATCGACGGCCGTGGTGAGAGCCCCGCATCCGCTGTGCCCGAGCACGACAATGAGCTTCAAGGTCCCACCCAGGTGGTCCACGGCGTATTTCAGGCTGCCAAGCACCTCCATGCCAAGGCCGTTACCCGCCACGCGGATGACGAAAAGATCGTTCGGTCCCTCGTTGAAAATGAGTTCGATGGGCACGCGGGCATCCGAACAGCCGAGCACTGCCGCAAATGGTCGCTGCTTGGGTATCCCTGCGGCGTCCAAATCCAGGCCCAGATCCCGCGGATCGACCGGGATGATCTGCTGTATTCCGCTTTCATTCCTGACATGATCGAGCAGCGCAGCGAAATCGCCGTTGCCGCCATTCAGTCTTCGCAGTGCTGCATCGCTATCCATTGGTAGAGGCCGCGCGGCAGTATCGCGCGCCTCATACCGGTAGATGATGTCGACCGCTTTCAGATGCGCCTCCGCTACCATTACCAGCCGTTCATCGGCCCTGCAGCCCGGCATGCTTGCGGCCCCAGACTTGATGGCGCCGCGACGGCCGACTTGATCTAGATCAATGGAGGCCCGCGGAAGTCCAGCGCCTCATTGGATTGTTCATGAGATTCCCGGCTCGATTCCGGGCCTTGTATCGCGGCGCTCACTTTTTCAGGGTAAAGGCATGATGAGCTGGAGCAGGCTTTACGGTATCAGAAATTATCTCAAATCGTCGCTCTGGCTGGTTCCGTTCGTGGCAGTTCCGCTCGAGCTCGCAATAGCCAGAATTCTGCACCGGTTCGATGCATGGCTGGGATGGAGCTGGCTGGGCTTCACGCAAAGCGGCGCGCGGGCATTGCTCGAAGCGTTTGCAACGATAACCCTGTCCTTCGTTGTATTCACCTTCGGCTCCCTTCTGATAGCGATTCAGGTTGCCAGCGCACAACTGACCCCGCGACTGATCGCAACGACGCTCTTGCGCAATCGCGTCGTCAAATACACGGTCGGGCTCTTCATATTTACATTGATGTTTGTGCTCAGTGCCCAGAACCTCATGGGTAACGAGGTCCATCAGCTGGTGATGGTGCTGGCGATGCTGTTCGGCATTTTCTCGCTTGCTGCGTTCTTCCATCTGATCGACTACGCCTCGCGGTTGCTGCGCCCGATCAGCCTTCTGGCCCATGTCGGTGCCGCCGGGATAGCCGTGACCGAAAGCGTCTACCCCGTCCTGGCTAACGGCAGCGATGTCGAGGAAGGTGAAGCGGTCAATCTCGGCCCCCCGGGCCGGGTGATCCGGCACCAGGGGGAGTCGGCCATTGTGGTGGCGGTCGATCTCGAAGCGCTAAAGGCTCAGGCTGAGCGATCGAAAGGAATTGTCGAGTTCGTCCCGCAGATTGGCGATTTCGTCGCGACCGGCGATCCCCTGTTCAATCTGTACAGCGGGGCCTGCTCGCTCGACGAGAATGCGTTAGGTTCAAGGGTCGCGTTCGGATCGGAGCGCGCGATGGATCAGGATCCCACTTTTGCCTTTCGCATCGTCGCCGACGTTGCGCTGAAGGCGCTCTCGCCGGCAATCAACGATCCCACCACGGCCGTGCTCGCCATGGATCAGCTTCATCGCATGCTGCGAACGGTCGGAAAGCGCCACCTGCGCACGGACGAATTGCTGGATCAATCCGGGCAAATTCGCGTGATTTTCCGGACACCCGACTGGGACGATTTTGTCTATCTCGCCTTCAGCGAGATTCGCAGCTGCGGCTCGAATAATCTGCAGATCGTGCGGCGGATGCGGGCGATGATTGAGAACCTGGTGCATACGCTGCCGCCGAACCGTCGCGACGCACTGCTTCGACAACTGAGCCTGCTCGATCGTGAGGTCGAGCGGATCTTCACCTATCCGGAGGAACTGGCACTGGCTCGCGTCGCGGACCCGCAGGGCCTGGGCGGGCACTCCGGAAGGGTGACGCAATGGGTGGCATCGTGAGCCCTGCCGGGTTCGACGTTGATTGCGATGGAGAACAACGAGGACCGGCGGCGATGCCCGAGAATGCCTTTCTCACTCATGCACAGCTAAAGACGCCGAAGGCCGCGGCCATCGCTGGGATCGTTTTTTCGCTGCTCCTGCTGTCGATCCTTTGGCTGCTCCGGACTTCGATACCGGCTGATCCGCTCGAGCCCGGTGCGTGGCTTGCCACCGACACGAGAGCCGTCACGGTTGCGTTGAACCTGGTGCCGTTTGCCGGTGTCGCCTTCCTGTGGTTCATCGGCGTGCTGCGCGACCGGCTCGCCCAGCTTGAGGACCGCTTTTTCGCGACCGTGTTCTTCGGGAGCGGCTTGTTGTTTCTGGCGATGCTGTTCGCCGCCGCCGCCGTAGTAGGCGCGATTATGCTGGTCGCTTCTGTTTCCGCGCCGCACGAACTGATGAACTCGGCCACCTTTCGCTTCGCGCGCGCCGCCTCATATATCATCGCGAACGTGTACGCGATCAAGATGGCGGCCGTATTCATGATTTCCACGTCGACCGTCGTGATCCGTACAGGTATTGCTCCGCGCTGGATTGCCTATCTCGGATTCTTGCTGGCATTGACGCTGCTGCTCGGAAGCTTTTTCATCAGCTGGAGTTTCGCGGTATTGCCGTTCTGGGTCTTCCTGATCAGCGTTTACATTCTGATCGACAATCTCCGCGGAGGCTCGAAGGCCGATGGCGGCTGACCTAAATCCCGCTCGCGCCCTCGTGCTGGAAGCCGAGATAGCTCGCGGCGACGCGCTGGTTAGCCGCGATATCCCGGGCCGACCCGGAGAGGATAAATTCGCCGAGCTCCATCACATAGGCACGGTCGGCGATCTGCAGCGCGGCCTTCGCGTTCTGCTCCACCAGCAGCACCGAGACGCCGGCGGCGCGCAGCTCGCCGATGGTGCGGAAGATGTCGGCGACGATGATCGGCGCCAAGCCGAGGCTCGGCTCGTCGAGCATCAGCAATTTCGGCGCGCCCATCAACGCGCGGCCCATCGCCAGCATCTGCTGCTCGCCGCCGGACAGCGTGCCGGCCAGCTGCTTGCGCCGCTCCTTCAGCCGTGGAAACAGCGCGTAGACCTTCTCGAACGATTGCGCCGCGGTGGCCTTCGGAATCCGGAACGCCCCTAGCAGCAGATTGTCCTCGACGTTCATGGTGCCGAACAGTTCGCGATGCTCGGGCACCAGGCTGAGGCCAGCGGCTACGCGGTCCTCGATATCGAGCGAGGCCATGTCGTTGCCGGCGAAGATCGCCGTGCCCTTCAGCGGCAGCACGCCCATGATGGCGTTCAGCAGCGTGCTCTTGCCGGCGCCGTTGGCGCCGATGATGGTAACGATCTCGTTGCCGGCGACGTCGAGCGACACCGAGCGAACGGCTTCGACCTTGCCGTAGGAAACATGCACGTCGGAGACCGATAGCAGCGCGCTCATGCCGTGGCTCCAAGATAGGCCTTGATAACATCCGGATTAGACTTGATCGCATCCGGCGTGCCCTCGGCGATCTTGGTTCCGAAATCCAGCACCACGACGCGGTCGGCGAGATCCATCACGAAGCCCATGTCGTGCTCGACCAGCAGCACCGACATGCCGCCGTCGCGCAATTGACGCAGGAGTGCGGCGAGCCGCTGCTTCTCCATATGCCGCAGCCCCGCGGCCGGCTCGTCGAGCAGCAGCAGCAGCGGATCGACGCAGAGTGCGCGTGCGATCTCGACGATGCGCTGCTGGCCGAGCGACAGGCTTCCCGCCAACTGGTCGATCTGGTCGCCGAGGCCGACGCGCTCGATCTGGCGCGCCGCTTCCGCCAGCAGCTTCGCCTCGTCGGCGCGGTCGAGCCGGAACATGCTGGCGATCGCGCCGGCGTGGCCGCGCAGATGCGCGCCGATCGCGACGTTCTCCAGCACGGTCATGTCGGGCACCAGCTTGACGTGCTGGAAGGTGCGGGCGACGCCGAGCTTGACGACTTCCTGCGGCGGCGCGTTGTCGACCTTGTTGCCAAGCACCGTGATGGTGCCGCCGGTCGTGGTCAGCACACCCGTGATCAGGTTGAACGTCGTGCTCTTGCCGGCGCCGTTGGGCCCGATCAAGGCGACGATCTCGCGGGCCTGGACTTCGAACGAGACGTCGTTGACCGCAATGACGCCGCCGAACTGCTTGCGTGCCTTGTCGATCTGCAGCAACGTCGCGGGAGAGGCCGGCGCGCGCACCCGCGTGGCGGGGGGAAGCGAGGTGTCGGTCAGCTTGCGTGCCGGCTTGAACGGCAGCCGCGCCATCAGCCAGGGCCAGACGCCGGTCGGCGCCAGCTGCAGCAGCACCACCAGCAGGATGCCGAACACGATGGTCTCGAGCTGGCTCTGGCCGCCGAACACATATGGCAGGTAGCTCTGCAGGATTTCCTTCAGGATCACGACGATGCCGGCGCCCAGCACCGCGCCCCAGACATAACCGGCGCCGCCGACCACGGCGATGAACAGATACTCGATGCCGGCATGCGCGCCAAAGGGCGTCGGGTTGGCGGCGCGCTGGAAATGCGCGTAGAGCCAGCCGGACAGGCCAGCCAGCACCGCCGCGTAGACAAACACCAGGAGCTTGGCGCGCGGCGTCTGCACGCCGAACGCCTCGCCGGCGATATGTCCGCGCCGCAGCGCGCGGATCGCGCGGCCGGTGCGGGAGTCCAGCAGGTTCATGGTCAGCAAGGCCGAGACCAGCACCGCGATCCAGATCGCGAAGTAGATGGTGCCGGGATCGAGCATGCGGAAATTGCCGATCGAGAGCGGCGGAATGCCGGAAATGCCGTCATTGCGGCCGAGGAATTCCAGCTTGCTGAACAAATAAAATAGCCCGATGCCCCAGGCGATGGTGCCGAGCGGCAGGTAATGACCGGACAGCCGCACCGTGACGATGCCGAGCACGACGGCGGCGATGCCGCTGACCAGCAGCGAGAGCGGCAGCGTCAGCCAGGGCGAGACGCCATAGGCCGTCGTCAGCACCGCGGTGGTATAGGCGCCGAAGCCGCAGAAGGCGGCCTGGCCGAACGAGGTGAGGCCGCCGACGCCGGTGAGGATCACGAGCCCCATCGCCACGAGGGCTGCGAGGCCGATATTGTTGAGCAGCACGATCCAGAATGGTGGCACGCCCGGGATGAACGGGATCGCCGCCATGACCAGCGCGAAGACGATGAGGGGAAGCCGCTGAGCCATCAGTCCTTCTCCTCCTCGACCGCCGGCGCCGCCAGCGAGCGCAGCACCAGCACGGGAATGATCAGCGTGAAGACGATGACCTCCTTGAAATTGCTGGCGTAGAACGAGGAGAAGGCCTCGACGCAACCGACGATCAGGGCAGCCACCGCGGTCAGCGGATAGCTGACCAGCCCGCCGATGATGGCGGCGATGAAGCCTTTCAGGCCAATCAGGAAGCCGGTGTCGTAGTAGAGCGTCGTGATCGGCACGATCAGGATTCCGGAAATGGCCCCGATCACGGACGCCAGCAGGAAGGCGATCTGTCCTGACAGCGTGGTGCGAATGCCGACGAGGCGCGCGCCGAGCCGGTTGACGGCGGTGGCACGCAGCGCCTTGCCCATCAGCGTAAAGCCGAAGAACAGCCACAGCGCGACGATGAAGGCGATCGTCAGTCCGTAAACCGCAAGGCTCTGGCCGGTGAAACGCAGAGGTCCGATCGTCAGCGCCGCGCTCGACAGCGCCGGCCCTCGCAGGCCCTCGGCGCCGAAGAACACCAGCCCAAGCCCCTGCAGCGCGAGATGGCAGCCGACGGAGGCGATCAGCAGCACCAGCACCGAGGTGTGGGCGAGTGGCTGGAACGCGATACGATACAGGAACAGTCCGATTGCCGCGACGATCAGCAGCGACAGCGCGATGTTGACCGCGATCGGCGTCGTGGGGCCGGCGAGTGCGTAAGTCAGCGCGAGGATCGCGGCCGGCAGGATGAAGTTGAGCGCAAAGGAGCGTGCCACCCGCGTAAGCCTCAGCGATCGCCTGGCGTCGAACAGGTCGAGCGCAAAGGCCACCACGCCCATCGCAATGGCGAGCCATGCGGTGCCCGGCACCTTGCCGGTCGCCAGCACGGCGTAGCTCAGCGCGCCGAAGGTGACGAATTCGCCTTGCGGAATCAGGATGACGCGGGTTACGGCGAATACCAGCACCAGGGCGAGCCCGAGCAGCGCATAGATCGCACCGTTGGTGATGCCGTCCTGCAGAAGGAACAGCATGATCGTCGTGTTCAAGAGCGGCGCTCCCCTCGGCGTCGCCGGTCTCGACCTAGGTCAGCCGGCTGTCCCCATCTCGGCAGTTGAAAGTCGCCGATATTTGATATAATCAATAACAATTATCAAATATAACATCAAGGCCAGCCGCGGGCGGACCTATTTCGGGATGACGGGCCTCAACGGATGACAGTTTCCAAGGCAGCGACCGATGCCGTCAAGTCTTCCCGTGCCGGCGGCAAGGAATCCGTCGAGAGCGGGGCGGAAGGCACCGCGCTGCAGATGGGCGAGCTTGCCGAACTGCTCGGCTATTCCCTCAAGCGCGCACAGCTGAAGGTGTTCGAGGACTTTCTGCGCTGCGTGGCGCCGCTGCAGCTGACGCCGGCGCAGTTCTCGGTGCTGCTGCTGCTCGACAAAAATCCGGGCCGTAACCAGACCGAGATCGCCAATACGCTCGGCATTCTCCGGCCGAATTTCGTGTCGATGCTGGATGCGCTGGAGAGTCGCGATCTCTGCACAAGGATGCGCTCGACCAACGACCGCCGCTCCCACATCCTCGTTCTGACCGACAAGGGCAGGGCGGTGCTGACGCGCGCCAAGAAGCTCGTCGCCACCAAGCACGAGGCGCGGCTCAACGCATTGCTGGGCCCTGCCAATCGCGTCGCGCTGCTGGAAATGCTGTCGAAGATTGCAAACGAATTCTGATCTCCGGTTGCGCCGATCGAATTGGAAAAGGCCTTAGCTCGGGTTCACCAAAATCACCCTGACGTCGTTGACGTTGGTGAGCGTCGGGCCGGTCAGAACGAGATCCCCGGTGGCCGAAAAGAACGCGGTGGCGTCGTTGTTGGCGAGATAGGCTGCAGGATCGAGGCCGAGTGACTTCATTTTGGTAAACGTGGCCTGATCGATCATCGCGCCAGCCGGGTCTGCCGCGCTACCCGCGCCGCCGTCGGCGCCGTCGGTGTCGGCCGCCAGCGCCGCGACGCCGGGCGTGTCCTTCAGCAGGCCTGCCAGCGCCAGCGCATATTCCTGGTTGGGGCCGCCGCGGCCATTGCCGCGGACGGTCACGGTGAGTTCGCCGCCAGAGACGATGGCGATGCGCTTGCCTTCGCTCCGCGCGTTCAGCGCCATCCGCGCATGATCGGCGGCAACGTCGCGCGCTTCGCCCTCGAGGTCGGCGCCGAGACCGATCACCTCGTATCCGGCATCGCGTGCGACCCTGATCGCGGCATCGAGCGATGCCTTCGGCTTCGCGATCAGCTCAAATTGGGCGCGTGCGAAGGCGGGGTCGCCCGGCTTGCAGCTCTCGTTCCTGGGATCCTCAAGCGCGCGTTTGACGGCGTCGTCGATCGCGAGATCATATTTTGCCACCAGCGCGCGGGCGTCGGCCAGCGTCGTGGGATCCGGCACCGTTGGGCCCGATGCAATCGCCGACGGGTCGTCGTGCGGAACGTCTGAGATCGCCAGCGTGACGATTTCCGCGCGCTGTCCCGCGCGGGCCAGACGGCCTCCCTTGATCCGCGACAGGTGCTTGCGGACGATGTTCATCTCGCCGATCGGGGCACCCGAACGCAGCAGCGCGCGATTCACCTGCTGCTTCTGCGCAAACGAAACGCCTTCGACCGGCGCGATCCAATTCGCCGAACCGCCGCCGGACAACAGCACCAGCAGCAGGTCGTCCGCGGTCGCCTCGGCCGCGAGACGCAGCGTGTCATCGGCGGCTCTCAGCCCGGCTTCGTCGGGCACGGGGTGGCCGGCCTCGATCACCTTGATCCGCCGCGTCGGCACGCCATGGCCGTGACGGGTGGTGGCGATGCCGGTCAGCCGAGCCGGATCGAGCCCGAGTGCGTCGAGATAATGCCGTTCGGCCGCCGCCGCCATCGCCGCCGCGCCCTTGCCGGCGGCAAGGCAAATCACCCGGCCCTTCGGCGCCGGGCGCAGATGCGCCGACAGCACGACGTCGGGATGCGCAGCCGCGACGGCCGCATCGAAGATCGCACGCAGGAGAGGACGTCGGTCGGTCATGTTTGCAACTGAACTGCAGCAGGGACAGGATGTCCGGTTATCCATCCAAACGCTGCAAAAGAAAACCCCCGCAGGGTGCTCCTGCGGGGGCTGTCCGGCCCGCGAACGGGCCGATTGGTTTTCGAGCAGTTAGCCGCCGACGTCGCCGCTCATGATTTCGCCAAACAGCTCCCAGGCTTCGCCCTTGAACTTCTGCAGTTGGACCTGCGAGATCGGAGCGAAGTCGGTCGGGCTGGTGTTGACCTTGATGCCGGGCAACAGGCCACCGAGTTCGAGGCCCTTGATGTTGGCGGCCTGTTTCATGACGTTTTCACGCGTCAGATTATCGCCACAAGCCTTGAGGACGTGAACAAGTCCCTGGGCAGCGGTGTAACCATACATTACCGATCCGTCGATCCGGTTACCTTCCGGGAAATACTTCGCCAGGAATTCATCGAACGCCTTCATGCCGGCGTCGTCTTTCCACTGCGGATCGGACGTGTCCTTGAGATAGGCGGAGGAGATGATGCCCTGGCTGGCTTCGAAGCCGGCGGGCTTCATCACGGCACCGATCGAAGCCGAGACGTTGTTGAGGAAGTGCGTAGGCTTCCAGCCGACCTCGTGGTTCTTCTTGATCGCCTGCGCCGCGAATTTCGGCGTGGTGATGTTCATGAATACGTCGGCGCCAGACGCTTTCAGCTTGACGATGTGGGAATCGATCGTCGGCTGGGAAACTTCGTAGCTTTCCTCCGCGACGATCATCGAAGCGCCCTTGGCGCCGAGCCCATCCTTGAAGCCTTTCAGATAGTCCTTACCGTAGTCGTCGTTCTGATAGAGGATGCCGATCTTGGCGTTCGGGAAATTCTTCAGGATGTACTTGGCGTAGATGATGGTTTCGCTCTGGTAGTTGGGTTGCCAGCCCATCGTCCAGGGGAAATTCTTCGGGTCGTTCCATTTGGTGGCGCCGGTCGCCACGAAAAGCTGCGGCACCTTCTTGGAGTTGAGGTACTTCTGAATCGCCGTGTTCGGCGGGGTGCCGAGCGGGTTGAAGACGATGAGCGCCTCATCGCTCTCGACCAGCTTGCGCGCCTGCTCGACCGTCTTCGGCGGGCTGTAGCCGTCGTCATAGCTGATGAAGTTGATCTTGCGGCCGTTGATGCCGCCCTCGGCGTTGATCTTCTTGAAATAGGCCTCTTCGGTCTTGCCGATCACGCCATAGGCGGACGCCGGACCGCTGTAGGGCATGATGTTGCCGATCTTGATTTCGGTGTCGCTCGCGCCGGGATCGTACTTCTTCTGTGCGAGAACGCTGCTCGATGATGCTGCAAGCAATCCAAACGCCGCCGATAGAACCGTCAGTTTTTTGATTGTGGACATTTCTGTCTCTCCCTTTTCATTTAAACAATTGGTCGCGGCCCCTTGAATGAAGCTCTTTTTACGTCGCGTGCTTACCATCTTGCCGAAAGCCCCACAACAGAAAGCCCCTGCGGCAAAGCCGCAGGGGCTGCTTCTTTAGTAGACAGGTGCTGAGGCGTTAACCGCCGACGTCACCCGAGAGGATTTCGCCGAAGCGCTCCCAGGTGTCGCCCTTGAACCGCATCAACTGCACTTGCGAGATCGGAGCAAAGTCGGTCGCGGACGTGTTAACCTTGATGCCCGGCAGCAGGCCGCCGAGTTCGAGGCCCTTGATGCTTGCCGCCTGCTTCATCACGTTGGCGCGCGTCAGATCGTCGCCGCATGCCTTCAACACGTGCACGAGGCCTTGGGCGACGGTATAGGCGTACATCACCGAGGCGTCGGCGCGGTTGGCCTCCGGATAGTATTTGTCCAGGAATTGGTTCCAGGCGATCATCCCGGCGTCCTTCTCCCACTGCTTGTCGGTCGGGTCCTTCAGGTAGGCGGACGAGATGATGTCCTGGCCGTTCTCGAATCCGGCTGGCTTCATGACCACGCCGATCGAGGCCGAGACGTTGTTGAGGAAGTGCAGAGGCTTCCAGCCGATCTCGGCGTTCTTCTTGATCGCCTGCGCCGCGAACTTCGGCGTGGTGATGTTGAAGAAGACGTCGGCGCCGCTCGACTTCAGCTTGACGATGTGGGAGTCGATCGTCGGTTGGGAAACTTCGTAGCTTTCCTCCAGGACAATCATCGATGCCGCCTTGGCGCCGAGCCCGTCCTTGAAGCCCTTCAGGTAGTCCTTACCGTAGTCGTCGTTCTGGTAGAGGATGCCGATCTTGGCGTTCGGATTATTCTTGAGGATATATTTGGCGTAGATCTGCGACTCGCTCTGATAGTTGGGCTGCCAGCCGATCGTCCAGGGGAAATCCTTGGGATCGTTCCACTTGGTGGCGCCGGTGGCGACGAACAATTGCGGCACCTTCTTCGTGTTCATGTATTTCTGGATCGCCGTGTTCGGCGGCGTGCCCAGCGGATTGAAGACAACGAGGACTTCATCGCTCTCGACCAGCTTGCGGGCCTGCTCGACGGTCTTCGGCGGGCTGTAGGCGTCGTCATAGCTGATGAAGTTGATCTTGCGGCCGTTGATGCCGCCCTCGGCATTGATCTTCCTGAAGTAGGCCTCCTGGGTCTTGCCGATCACGCCATAGGCGGACGCCGGTCCGCTGTAGGGCATGATGTTGCCGATCTTGATTTCGGTGTCGGAGGCGCCGGTGTCATATTTCTTCTGCGCAAACGCGCCGCTGCTGGTTGCGGCCAGCAATGCGAGGGCGGCCGAAAAGGCTCCCAAACGCAAATTGGTAACGGACATTTTTTGATCTCCCTGGGATCCATGAATGTGTCTGTGTTTTTGTGTCGGGAGCGCTTGGCGGCTCTTGGGTCCATTGAATACCTTTCGGCCGCCGCCAGCAACAAAAAGCCCCCCGCGACAACGTCGCGGAGGGCGATATTTGATCTGATCCGGGAAACTACCGCCCGGCGGAATATTGGTTAATGGCTGACGCGGCGATGGTAGTTCTCCGGAAAACCTTAACGTCCTTCCGCCCTAGCGCTTGAAGAGCTTGCCGATGAGATTCTGGCCAACCATCGCGACCTGCCTTGCGCCATGCGGCACGAGGAAGATGACGATAAACAGGAGCACACCGAATACAGCGCCGGAGAGGCCTTTCGAAATATGCTCGGCCATATTGGGGACGAAGATGATGAAGGCCGCGCCGACGATTGATCCCGGCAACCAGCCAACCCCGCCGACGACCATGCCGAGGAACAGCGAGATCGCGAGCGTGATGGTGTAGCCGTCGGGTGCCACGAACTGCACCGCGATGGCGCCGAGACCGCCGGCAACGCCGGTGATGCCGGCTGAAACGCCGAACGCCAGCGTCTTGTACAGCGCGACGTCGACACCCATTGCAGACGCCGCGATCTCGTTATCGCGGATTGCCATGAAGGCGCGGCCCGAGCGCGAGCGCAGCAGGTTGACCGAGGCGATATAGATCCCGATCGAGATCACGAGCGTGAAATAATACAGCCACCTGTCCTGCGATATCGGCAGCCCGAACGGCGCATCGGGCTTGGTCACGACCAGTCCCTGCACGCCGCCGGTCCAGTGTTCGAAGAAGCCGAGTTTCAGCAGTTGCGGCATTGCTACTGCCAGAGCAAAGGTCGCCAGCGCCAGATAGATGCCGCTCAATCGCAACGCAGGCTGACCGAACAAGTACCCGAAGCCAAAGCAGACGATGCCGGCAATAGGCAACGTCAGAGCGTAGTTCACGCCCATGTGTTCCATCAGAATGGCGGAAGTATAAGCGCCGACCGCGTAGAAGGCGCTTTGGCCCAGCGAAAACTGACCGCTGCCGCCGGTCAGGATGTTCAGCGCCAGAACCGCCAGTGCGTAGATCAGCAACATCGTCATCTGGAAGACGATGAAGTTCTTCACGAACATGGGCCCGATGATCAGCAGTGCCAGCACCACGAGCGAGGTGCCGTAGCCCAGTGTCATGGCTCGCTTCGGAACTGCCTCGACCGCCGGTGCGTCGTTTGCGACTTCGTCAACTGCGCTCATGATCAAACTCGCTTCACGATGGGCCGGCCAAACAGGCCCGCCGGTTTGAGGACCAACACGGTGATGATAAGCGCCAGCGCGATCGGCAATTTCAGTTCATTGCCCACTCCGGGAATATAGGTCCCGGCAAGATTCTCGAACACGCCGACCAGGAAGCCTCCAATCACCGCACCGAGCGGACTGCTCAGGCCGCCGAGGACGGCCGCGGCGAACCCGTAGACCAGCACGCCGCCCATCATGTTCGGCTCCAGGAATACCACCGGTGCTATCAGGATGCCGGCGATGGCGCCGATCGCGGACGCCATGCCCCAGCCAAGCGCGATCATCCACGATGTGTTGATGCCGACCAGCCGTGCCGATTCCGGCAACGAGGCGGCCGCGCGCATGGCAAGGCCGATCCGGGTAAACTGAAAGAACAGGTAGAGCAGGATCAACAGCCCAACCGTGACGCCGATCATGCCGGCCTGATGGGTCGAGATCAGCTGACTGCCGAGAAAGGGCGAGGATCCGAACGGGGTCGGAAACTGCTTGATCGTGAAATCCCAGGTCAGCCCGGCGACACTGTTGACGATCGCAAACAATGCGATGAAACCGGCGACGTTGGTCAGGACCGGCGCCTTGGCAAGCGGTTTGAACAACAAGCGCTCGATGGCAATGCCGCCTGCGAACGAAATCGCCAGCGTGAGAAGGAAGGCCCACCAGTACGGCACCCCCCATTGCATCAACTGCCAGGCGATGAATGTAGAGAACATCGCCATTTCGCCCTGCGCGAAATTGAGGTGATCGATCGCCTGGTAGATCATGACGACGGCGAGCGCCATGCACGCATAGATCGCCCCTGTGGCGATGCCAGCCAGGACTTGGTTGATAAAGAGTTCCACGGCTGCGCTCCTCAATAACCGAGATAGGATTTACGGACGTCTTCGTTGTTCGCGATCTCGGCAGCGCTTCCCGACATCACGATACGTCCAGTTTCAATGACGTAGGCCTTGTCCGCGAGCTCCAACGCAAGTTGCGCATTCTGCTCCACCACCAGAATGGTGACCTTGTCCTCGCGGTTGATCTTGCCCAGGATCTTGAACAGCTCGCGCACGATCAGCGGTGCGAGACCGAACGACGGCTCGTCCAGCAGCATCAGCCGCGGACGCAGCATCAGCGCCCGCGCAACCGCGAGCATTTGCTGCTCGCCGCCCGATAGCGTGCCGGCCTGTTGTGTGTGCCGTTCCTTCAGCACCGGGAAGTGCTCGTACATGCGCTCGATGTCGGCTACCACGCCCTTCTTGTCGTTGCGGGTGATGGCGCCGAGCTGCAAGTTTTCCTCCACCGTCATGGTGGTGAAGGTGCCGCGGCCCTGCGGCACATGCGCGATGCCGAGGCGGACGACGTTTTCGGTCGATTTGCCGGAGAGGGACTTGCCCTCGAACTCGATCGCGCCGGTGGAGCGCACCATGTTGCAGATCGCCCGCAAGGTGGTGGTCTTGCCGGCGCCGTTGGCGCCAAGCAGCGTGGTCAGCGAGCCCTCGTTGAGGGAGAAGCTGAGGCCATGCAGCGCCTGGACCTGGCCGTAATAGGCGCGGAGGTCCTTGATGTTCAGCATCGCGGTCATTGGTCCTTGCTCCCGAGATAGGCCTTGATGACATCCGGGTCGGCCTGGACCTGGGCCGGCGTTCCTTCGGCGAGCTTGCGGCCGAAATTGAGTGCGACGACATGGTCGGCGATCGACATCACCAGACCCATGTGATGTTCGACGAGCAGCACGGTCATGTGCCGTTCGTCGCGAATCCGGCGGATCAGATCGCCGAGGACATGCACTTCCTCGTGGTTGAGGCCGCCGGCCGGTTCGTCGAGCAGCAGGATTTTCGGATCCGCCGCCAGCGCGCGCGCCAATTCCACGCGCTTCTGGGTACCGAACGGCAGGCCGGAAACCACCGTGTGGGCGACGTCATTGAGATCGAGGTAGTCGAGGATCTCATGGACCTTTCTGTTGACCTCGGCTTCGCCGCGGCGAATCCAGGCAAGCCGCAGCGAGTCGGAAATGATGTCGCTCGACGTGCGGGCGTGGGTGCCGACGCGAACATTGTCCAGCACGGAAAGATTGGGGAACAGCGCGACGTTCTGGAAGGTGCGGCCGATGCCGATCTCGGCAATCTTGTGCGCCGGGCGCGTCAGGATGCTGGCGCCTTCCATCAGGATGTCGCCGGAGCTCGGCTGATAAAGTCTGGAAAGGCAATTGAACAGCGTCGTCTTGCCGGCGCCGTTCGGGCCGATCAGGCCGAGGATGGCGCCCTTGTGCATGTCAAATGACACGCCGTTCAACGCGATGATGCCGCCGAACACGACGCTGATGTCGCGAACCGCGAGCAGGGGAGCATTTCCCTGCGCGAGCTGAGCCTGCATCATCTGGTCCCGCTGATCATGGAGTGCGGGACACCGTGCGAATATTTTCGCCGGTCGTGATGAACGCTATCTGATCCCCTCGGACAAACGTGCAACTTTTCCTCCTGCTTTCAACTTCTTGTTCTCTTCTTTTTTGGATTTCGGGGCTGCGCCGCCCAGCGCTGCCTCGATGTTCCTTACCATCGTCACCAGACGAGGTCCAATGTCGTTGATCAGGCGATCTTCCGTGAAACGGAAAGCAGGCGCGCCGCAATTGAAGGCATACGGTCCGGTTCCGTCGTTGAGCTTCAATGCCACGCCAACCGCGTGCACATCGTCCTGCCATTCGCCTGCAGAGATCGTAAAGCCTTGGCGCGCGACCATTTCGCCTGCGCGCTCGATGCCGTCGCGCATGCGCGGCCAGCGATTGCCGTAATGGTCGCGCAACTCGCGCAACAATGCGGCGCGCTCGTCGTCGGGCAGCGCCCAGAGATAGGCGCGCCCCATCGCGGTGGTTGCGATCGGTACCCGCGAACCGACGTCGAGCTGCACGCCGAGCAGGCCGTTACGGCTCTGCCCGAAATAGATCATGCTGTGACGATCGCGACCGCCGACCGCGACGGCGCCGCCGGTCTCGCGCATCAGTTCTTCGCGGTAGGGTTCGGACAAATGCCGAACGCCGAGATTGGCCAGCGCGGCATACCCCAGCGCCATGGCTGATGGTGCGAGCTGATACTTCTCGAACCTTGGAACAGGTGTAAGATAGCCCAGCTTGGTCAGGGTATAGGTCAGCCGGGAAATGGTTGGCTTGGGCAATTTAGTGCGGGCGGCGATCTCCTGATTGCCAAGAAGCCCGTCGTTGGGTTGGAATGCGCGCAATACATCTAGTCCGCGGGAAAGCGCGACAACGAAGCTGCGATCAGTCGCGACTTTCTTCCCTGGACGTTTCATTGCCTGCTGCTGCTGAGCTCGTTGACAACGGACGTGCTTCAAAATAACCCTCGCTGTCAAGATGTGGAATTAAATTTCGCAGTGCGAAATAGACGAAAACGACCGTAGCTACTCAACGCAAGTTGGGTGGCAATCCAAGAACAAACGATCCAGGGAGAGTCCCGTGAACGAAGTCGTAAAACTCGAACGCAATGACGCCATCGCCATCGTCACGGTCAACAGTCCTCCCGTAAATGCGCTGAGCGCCGCCGTGCGCGGCGGCATCTTCGAATGCATGAAGAGCGCGATCGCCGACGCCGAAGTCAAAGCGATCGTGCTGACCTGCGGCGGCCGCACCTTCATCGCCGGCGCCGACATCACCGAATTCGGCAAGCCGCCGAAGCCGCCCGGCCTCGCCGAGGTGCTGGAGCTGATGGAAAATTCGCCAAAGCCGATCGTTGCCGCAATTCACGGCACCGCGCTCGGCGGCGGTCTCGAAGTCGCGCTGGCATGCCACTATCGCGTCGCTACCAAGGAAGCGCGCCTCGGCCTGCCGGAAGTCAAGCTTGGCCTTTTGCCGGGTGCCGGCGGCACGCAGCGGCTGCCGCGCGCGGTCGGGCCGGAACTCGCGGTCAAGATGATCGTCGGTGGTGATCCGATCGGTGCGGCGGATGCACTCAAGAACGGGCTGATCGAGGAGATCGTCGAAGGTCCGGCCTCGGGCGGCGAGGCCTTTGCCCGCAAAGTGCTGGCGGAGAAGCGCCCGCTGCGCAAGCTGCGCGACGACGACTCCAAACTTGCGGCCGCCAAGGCCGATCGTTCCATCTTCACCAATGCGGTCGCAGCCCTCACCAAGAAGGCCCGCGGGCTGGAAGCGCCGTTTGCCGCGGCGGATGCGGTCGGCGCCGCCATCGACCTGCCGTTCGACGAGGGGCTGAAGAAGGAGCGCGAGGGCTTCCTCAAGCTGGTGTCGAGCGACCAGTCGAAGGCGCAGCGTTATGCCTTCTTCTCCGAGCGCGAAGCCGCCAAGATCGCCGGCGTTCCCGAAGGCACCAAGCCGCGCAAGGTCGACCGCGTCGCCATTATCGGCGCCGGCACCATGGGCGGCGGTATCGCGATGTCCTTCGCCAACGCCGGTATCCCGGTCACGCTGATCGAGACCGGCGAAGAGCAGCTCAAGCGCGGCATGGGCGTGATGCAGAAGAACTACGAGGCGACTGCCGCGCGCGGCGGCATCCCTGCCGATGCGCCGGCCAAGCGCATGGGCCTGATCACGGGCGTGGTCGGCCTGGAGAACGTCAAGGACGCTGACCTGGTGATCGAAGCCGTCTTCGAAACCATGGCGGTCAAGAAGGAAGTGTTCGAGGCGCTCGACAAGCACGCCAAGCCCGGCGCCGTGCTGGCTTCCAACACCTCCTATCTTAACATCGACGAAATCGCGAAGGTGACAAAACGCCCGCAGGACGTGCTCGGCATGCACTTCTTCTCGCCGGCCAACGTCATGAAGCTGTGCGAGATCGTGCGCGCCGACAAGACCGCGCCGGATGCGCTGACGACCGCGGTATCGATCGCGCGCAAGATCGCGAAGGTGCCGGCCGTGGTCGGCGTCTGCGACGGCTTCGTAGGCAACCGCATGCTGGCGCAGCGCGGCAAGCAGTCCGAAAAGCTGCTGTTCGAGGGCGCATTGCCGCAGCAGGTCGACGCCGTGGTGACGAAGTTCGGCATGCCGATGGGTCCGTTCGCGATGAGCGATCTCGCCGGCCTCGATATCGGCTGGCGCTCGCGCAAGGACCGCGGCATCAAGTCGGAAATCGCCGACGCGTTGTGCGAAGCCGGGCGCTTCGGCCAGAAGACCGGCAAGGGCTACTACAAGTATGAAGGCGGTTCGCGCGCGGCGCTGCCCGATCCTGAGGTCGAGAAGCTGATCGACGAGACGCTGCAGCGCCTCGGCCGCAAGAAGCGCGTCGTCAGCGACGACGAAATCCTCGAGCGCATGATGTACCCGATGATCAACGAGGGCGCGCGGATCCTCGAAGAGAAGATCGCGGCGCGTCCGAGCGATATCGACGTGATCTGGCTCTATGGCTATGGCTGGCCGATCTATCGCGGCGGCCCGATGTTCTACGCCGACCAGGTCGGGCTGAAGCACATCGCCGACCGGCTGTCCTATTACGCCAAGGAGACCAACGATCCCTCGCTCGAACCGGCGCCGCTGCTCAAGCGTCTCGCCGCGGAAGGCAAGACCTTTGCGTCGCTCGCTCAGGCGTCGAAGGCGGCTTGATGGGTCAATGTGCTCTCTCCATGTCGTTCTGGGGCGTCCGAAGGACGAACCCGGAACCTCGAGATTCCGGGTTCGCTCGCTGGTCGCGAGCGCCCCGGAATGACGGGTTTTTCTTCTGAAGGCGCGCATGACCCATCCCGGCGAACAGTTCTATCCGGAAGGCGTCCGCTGGGATGATCCGATCCCGCGCGGTACGCTGCCGGATTTGCTGTCGCAGGCAGCAGCCGAGTACGGAGCGCGGCCGGCGCTCGAGTTTCGCGACCGGCCGATCAGCTACAGCGAGCTGGAAGACAAGGTCGAAATTGCCGCCGGCGCCTTCCTTCGCGCCGGCTACGGAAAGAGCCATTCGGTGGCGCTGTTCCTCGGCAATTCGCCGGATCATCCGGTCAACTTCTTCGGTGCGCTGAAGGCCGGCGCCCGCGTCGTGCACCTGTCGCCGCTCGACGGCGAGATCGCGCTGTCGCACAAGCTTTCGGACTCTGGCGCACGCGTGCTCGTCACCTCCAACCTCTCGGCGCTGCTGCCGACCGCGCTGAAGTTTCTCGACAAGGGCCTGCTCGATCGCCTGATCGTCTGCGAGGACGACAATTGGGGCAAGGTCGGCACGCCGCAGACGGCGCTGCCCGATAATCCCGCGATCATTACCCACAAGCAGTTCATCGACGGCGCGGCGAAGCCCGCGCAATGGCCGGTGATATCGGCCGACGACGTCGCGCTGCTGCAGTATACCGGCGGTACCACCGGATTGCCCAAGGGGGCGATGCTGAGCCACGGCAATCTGACGTCGGCGGTATCGGTCTACGATGTCTGGGGCAAGCCGGCGCGGCTCGAACGCAACGCAATCGAGCGCGTGATCTGCGTGCTGCCGCTGTTTCATATCTATGCGCTGACGGTGGTGCTGCTGTCGTCGATCCGGCGCGGCAATCTGATCTCGCTGCACCAGCGCTTCGATGTCGACGCGGTCATGCGTGATATCGAAGTCAAGCGCGCCACCGCTTTTCCCGGGGTGCCGACGATGTGGATCGCGATCGCCGCCCTGCCGGACCTCGACAAGCGCGATCTATCGTCGCTGGTCAGCGTCGGCTCCGGCGGCGCGCCGCTGCCTGTCGAGGTCGCGCGCATTTTGGAGCGGCGGGTCGGAATGAAGCTGAAGAGCGGCTGGGGCATGACCGAGACCTGCTCGCCCGGCACCGCTCACCCCAAGGAAGGGCCGGACAAGCCCGGCTCGATCGGCCTGATGCTGCCCGGCATCGAGATGGACGTGGTCTCGCTGGAAGACTCGACCAGGCTGATGCCGGTCGGCGAGGTCGGCGAAATCCGCATCCGCGGTCCGAACGTCACAAAAGGCTACTGGAACCGGCCGGCGGAAACCGCGGAGGCTTTTGTCGGCGACCGCTTCCTCACCGGCGACATCGGCTACATGGACGCCGACGGCTATTTCTATCTGGTCGACCGCAAGAAGGACATGATCATTTCCGGCGGCTTCAACGTCTATCCGCAGATGATCGAGCAGGCGATTTACACCCATCCTTCGGTGCAGGAAGTGATCGTGATCGGCATCCCCGACGATTACCGCGGCGAGGCGGCCAAGGCCTTCGTCAAGCTGCGCGATGGCGCAGCTTCCTTCTCGCTGGAGGAATTGCGCGCTTTCCTCACCGGCAAGCTCGGCAAGCATGAGCTGCCGGCCGCGCTCGATTTCGTCGATGAGCTGCCGCGCACCCCCGTCGGCAAGCTCTCGCGCCACGAACTTCGTATGCAGCAATCGTCAGCCGCGTTACCAAAGCAACAAGCCGCATCAGGAGGCCGGTCATGACCTCCATCGTCGTCCCTGCGTTCGCAGGGACGACGAGAGATGAGAGTTCGCGTTAAGAATTTAGTTCGTTCACAGGAGGATCCGATGGATCTCGCTTTCAGCAAGGAAGAAATGGCGTTTCGTGAGGAGGTGCGGGCCTTCTTCAAGGACAACGTGCCGCCGGAAACGCGGCGCAAGATGGTCGAGGGCCGTCACCTCTCCAAGGACGAGATGGTTGCCTGGTGGCGCATCCTGAACAAGAAGGGCTGGGGCGTTTCGCACTGGCCGAAGGAATATGGCGGCACCGGCTGGAGCTCGGTGCAGCACTATATCTTCAACGAAGAGCTGCAGATGCATCCGGCGCCGGCGCCGCTCGCCTTCGGCGTCAGCATGGTCGGACCCGTCATCTACACCTTCGGCAACGAGAAGCAGAAGAAGCAGTATCTGCCGCGTATCGCCAGTGTCGACGACTGGTGGTGCCAGGGCTTCTCCGAGCCGGGCTCCGGATCGGACCTCGCCTCGCTCAAGACCAAGGCCGAGCGCAAGGGCGACAAGTACATCATCAACGGCCAGAAGACCTGGACCACGCTGGCGCAGCACGCCGACATGATCTTCTGCCTGTGCCGCACCGATACGACCGCCAAGAAGCAGATGGGCATCTCCTTCATCGTGTTCGACATGAAGTCGAAGGGCGTCACCGTGCGCCCGATCGAGACCATCGACGGCGGCCGCGAGGTCAACGAGGTGTTCTTCGACGACGTCGAGGTGCCGGTGGAGAACCTGATCGGCGAAGAGAACAAGGGCTGGGACTACGCAAAATTCCTGCTCGGCAACGAGCGCACCGGCATCGCCCGCGTCGGCGTCTCCAAGGAGCGGCTGCGACGCATCAAGGATCTTGCCTCCAAGGTCGAATCCAACGGCAAGCCGATCATCCAGGACCAGGGTTTTCGTGAAAAGCTCGCGGCCTGCGAGATCGAGCTGAAGGCGCTCGAACTCACCCAGCTGCGCGTCGTCGCCGACGAAGGCAAGCATGGCAAGGGCAAGCCCAACCCGGCCTCTTCGGTGCTGAAGATCAAGGGCTCGGAAATCCAGCAGACCACCACCGAACTGCTGATGGAAGTGATCGGCCCGTTCGCCGCGCCCTACGACGAGCATGGCGACGACGGCTCCAACGAGACCATGGACTGGACCGCCCAGATCGCGCCGAGCTACTTCAACAACCGCAAGGTCTCGATCTACGGCGGCTCCAACGAGATCCAGCGCAACATCATCACCAAGGCGGTGCTGGGGCTATAGTCTCGCCTCAAAACAGTGTCGTCCCCCGCGAAGGCGGGGGACCCAGTACGCCGCTGCGGTCATCGTTACCACAAGCGCCTGCGATTACTGGATCCCCACCTCCGCGGGGATGACGATCGAGAGCTTGGCAACGGCGTTGCCCGAATGGAATTCTAGAGAGAGTAACGAACATGGATTTTGATCTGTCCGAGGAGCAGCGCCTTCTCAAGGAAAGCATCGACGGTCTGCTGACCGATTCCTACGATTTCGATGCGCGCAAGAAGTACCAGAAGGAAAAGGGCGGCTGGAGCAAGGCCGTATGGGGCAAGCTGGCCGAGCAGGGCCTGCTCGGACTGCCCTTCGCGGAAGCCGATGGCGGCTTCGGCGCGGGCGCGGTGGAAACCATGATCGTCATGGAAGCGCTCGGCAAGGCTCTGGTGCTCGAGCCGTATCTGGCGACGGTCGTGATCGGCGGCGGCTTCCTGCGCCACGGCGGCTCGGCCGAGCAGAAGGCCGCCTACATTCCCGGCGTCATCGACGGCAGCAAGACCTTTGCCTTCGCGCAGCTCGAGAAGAACTCGCGCTACGATCTCGCCGATGTTTCCACCACCGCCAAGAAGAAGGGCGCGGGCTGGGTCATCGACGGTGAAAAGTTCGTCGCGCTGAACGGCGAGAACGCCGACACGCTGATCGTGACCGCGCGCACCAAGGGCGCGCAGCGCGACAAGAGCGGCATCGGCGTGTTCCTGGTGCCCGCGAACGCGAAGGGCGTCACCCGCAAGGGCTATCCGACCCAGGACGGCCTGCACGCCGCCGACATCACGCTGACCGGTGTCGAGGTCGACGGGAGTGCCGCGATCGGCGATCCCGAGAACGGTCTCGCCTTGATCGAGCGCGTCGTCGACGAGGCCCGCACCGCGATGTGCGCGGAGGCGGTCGGTGCGATGGATGAATCGCTCAAGACCACGGTCGAGTACCTCAAGACCCGCAAGCAGTTCGGCGTTGCGATCGGTACGTTCCAGACCCTGCAGCACCGCGCGGCCGACATGTTCGTGGCCCTCGAACAGGCCCGCAGCATGTCGATGTTCGCGACCATGGCGGCCGATTTCGAGAGCGCCACGGACCGCGCTACCGCGGTCGCTGCTGCGAAGGTGCAGATCGGCAAATCCGGCAAGTTCATCGGACAGCAGTCGATCCAGCTCCACGGCGGCATCGGCATGACCCAGGAAGCCAAGATCGGTCACTATTTCAAGCGGCTGACCATGATCGAGAACACCTTTGGCGACACCGACTACCACCTCCGCCGCGTCACGGATGCGGGCGGGCTGGTTTGAGGCAAGTTGACTGTCATCCCCCGCGAAAGCGGGGGATCCAGTACGCCGCGGCTTATCGTCTCTCGCGTAATCGTCTCTGGAATACTGGGTCGCCCGGCTAAACCGGGCGATGACGACTGAATGAATGGAAGCAGGGAACAAAAAACAATGAAAAACACCCCGTTCGATCTCACCGGAAAAGTCGCCGTCATCACCGGCTCCAGCCGCGGCATCGGCCGCGCATCCGCCGAACTGCTGGCCAAGCTCGGCGCAAAGGTCGTGATCTCCAGTCGCAAGGCGGATGCCTGTCAAGAAGTCGCCGAAGGCATCAAGAAGGCCGGCGGCGACGCCCACGTCATTCCCTGCAACATCTCGCGCCGCGAGGAAGTCGAGGCGCTGATCTCGGGCACCACGAAACATTACGGCAAGGTCGACATTCTCGTCTGCAACGCCGCGGTGAATCCGTATTACGGCCCACTGCTCGACATCAAGGACGAAGCCTTCGACAAGATCATGGGCTCCAACGTCAAGAGCAACATCTGGCTCTGCGCGCTCGCGATCCCGCAAATGGCCGAGCGCGGCAACGGCTCGGTGGTAATCATCTCCTCGATCGGGGGCCTGCGCGGCTCCACCGTGATCGGCGCCTACGGCATCTCCAAGGCCGCGGATTTTGCGCTGTGCCGCAGCCTCGCCGGCGAATGGGGCCCGAAGGGCGTCCGCGTCAATTGCGTGGCGCCGGGCCTGGTCAAGACCGACTTCGCCCGCGCGCTGTGGGAGGATCCGGACAATCTCAAGCGCCGCACATCAGGCTCGCCGCTGCGGCGGATTGGTGAGCCAGAAGAAATCGCAGGTGCGGTGGCCTATCTCGCCTCCGACGCCTCGACCTTCATGACCGGCCAGACCATCGTGGTCGACGGTGGCGTGACGACAGCTGCAACGTGATCGCTTACCCTCCCCTGGAGGGGGAGGGTCGGCTCGCATGAGCGAAGCGAAATGCGAGACGGGGTGGGGTGATCTCTCCACTCGGGCACTGTTGGATGTGGAGAGACCGTCACCCCACCCCGCCGCTCATTGCATGAGCGTTCACCCTCCCCCTCCAGGGGAGGGTGAAGATTGCGGGCTCGCTCTCCAACTTGACCTTCGCCGCCCAATCGGATTGCCTCTGGCGCAACCACAATCCTTCCGGGAAGCAACGCCATGTCATTCGTACTGGCCATCGATCAGGGCACCACGTCCTCGCGCGCCATCGTGTTCCGCGGCGATATTTCGATCGCCGCCACCGCGCAGCAGGAATTCCCGCAGCATTTTCCGGCCTCCGGCTGGGTCGAGCACGAGCCGGAAGACATCTGGACCTCGACGGTCAGGGTCTGCCGCGAGGCGCTGGAAAAGGCGGGCCTGAAAGCGAAAGACATCGCCGCGATCGGGATCACCAACCAGCGCGAGACCACCGTGGTGTGGGACCGCGCGACGGGGAAGGCCGTGCACCGCGCCATCGTCTGGCAGGACCGCCGCACCGCCGATATCTGCGCCAGGTTGAAAAGTGAAGGCCACGAGCCCGCGATTTCGGCGAAGACCGGCCTGATCATCGATCCCTATTTCTCCGGAACGAAAGTCGCCTGGATTCTCGATCACGTGCCGGGCGCGCGCGAACGCGCCGACCGCGGCGAACTGATGTTCGGCACCGTCGATTGCTATCTGCTGTGGCGGCTGACCGGCGGCCGCGTGCACGCGACCGACGCCACCAACGCCTCGCGCACGCTGCTGTTCAACATCCACACCGGCGGGTGGGACGACGACCTCCTGAAGCTGTTGCGCGTGCCGCGCTCGATGCTCCCCGAGGTGAAGGACTCCTCCGCCCGGTTCGGCGATAGCGACGAGAGCCTGTTCGGCGGCGCGATCGCCATATCCGGTATCGCGGGCGACCAGCAGGCCGCGACCATCGGCCAGGCCTGCTTCGAACCCGGCATGATCAAGTCGACCTACGGCACCGGCTGCTTTGCGCTGCTCAATACCGGAACGACGCCGGTGGCCTCGAAGAACAAGCTGCTCACGACGATTGCCTATCAGCTCAACGGCAAACGCACCTACGCGCTGGAAGGCTCGATCTTCGTCGCAGGCTCCGCGGTGCAGTGGCTGCGCGACGGCCTTGGCATCATCAAGCACGCGTCCGAGACCGGCCCGCTCGCCGACAAATCCGATTCCATGCAGAGCGTCTATCTCGTCCCGGCCTTCGTCGGCCTCGGCGCGCCTTACTGGAATCCCCGCGTGCGCGGCGCGCTGTTCGGCCTGACCCGCAACACCGGCCCGGCTGAACTCGCGCACGCCGCGCTGGAAAGCGTCTGCTACCAGACCTACGACCTTCGCGAGGCGATGCGCGCCGACTGGCCGGGCGAGAAGGCCGCCAACGTGCTCCGCGTCGACGGCGGCATGACCGCCTCCGACTGGACCATGCAGCGGCTCGCCGATCTCCTCGACGCCCCGGTCGACCGCCCGGTGATCCAGGAAACGACGGCGCTTGGTGCCGCCTATCTCGCGGGGCTCAATGCCGGCGTCTATCCGGAGCCGGCAAAGTTCGCCGACAACTGGCGGCTGGAACACCGCTTCAGGCCGGCGATGAGCGCGGCGACGAGAGAGCGGAAGCTGGCCGGCTGGGCGAGGGCGGTGAAGGGCGTGCTGGCGAGCGACGAGGGGGAATAGGCGTAATGATCCTGCCCGACGGCTACTCCGACGTCCCGGCCGGCAAGATCGCCGCCGTCGTCACGCATCTGGAAATGATCGAACGCCCTGCGGCGCGTCCCGATCCTGCAGGCGGGTGGTCGCTGCGCCGGGTAGAGATGCCGCAGCTCGACTGGTTTCGCGATCTCTATCTTCGCGTCGGCGAGGAGTGGTTGTGGTTTTCGCGGATCAGGATGCCGGACGAGGAACTGGCGGCACGGCTTCATTCGCCGCAGCTTGAAGTCTATTCGCTGGTCGACGGCGGGCGAGACGAAGGCTTGCTCGAACTGGATTTCCGCGAGCCCGGCCACTGCGAAATCGGCATGTTCGGCGTCGCCGCAAATCTGGTCGGCACCGGCGCTGGCCGCTGGCTGATGAACCGCGCACTGGAAATCGCATGGTCGCGCCCGGTCACGCGCGTCTGGCTGCACACCTGCACCTTCGATCACCCCGCCGCGCTCGGGTTCTACCAGCGCTCGGGCTTCCGTCCGTTCCGCCGGCAGGTCGAGGTGGCAGACGATCCGAGGCTCGACGGGATTGCGCCGCGCGATGTGGCGCGGCACGTGCCGGTTATTGAGTGAAGCAACACCCTGTCCACAATATCGGACGTCATCCCCGCGAAGGCGGATCCAGTATTCCAGAGACCGTCATGATTCGACGACAGGCTGCTGCGTACTGGATACTCTGCCTTCGCGGAGTATGACGAGAGGGGAGGGCGAAGCATGCCGTGCTCACAGTTCGCTCAGAACGTCATGCCCGGACTTGATCCGGGCATCCATCCCACTTCATTATGATCACTTCAAAGTAGATGGATGGCCGGGTCAAGCCCGGCCATGACGAACGGAGAGCACATCGACCATGTTCCTGATCGGCCAATACGACTCCCCCTTCGTCCGCCGTGCTGCCATTGCCATGCGGCTCTATGGTATTCCCTTCGAGCACAGGCCGTGGTCGACTTTCGGCGATGCCGACAAGATCGCGCCCTATAACCCGCTGCGGCGGGTGCCGACGCTGGTGCTCGACGATGGCGAGGCGCTGATCGAGAGCGCGATGATCCTGGATTATCTCGATGATCGTGTCGGACCCGAGAAGGCGATGATCGCGCGCAGCGGCGACGCCCGACGGCGGCATCTGCGGATCTGCGCGTTCGCGATGGGGCTGGGCGACAAGGGCGTCAGCCTGCTGTACGAGCGTGTCCTGCGCAAGGAGAAGCAACTCGATCTCTGGATCGAGCGCTGCAACTCGCAGATCACGGGCGTGCTCGAACTGCTGGAAAAGGAACGCGCTGCCGTCAAGACGCCGTATTGGTTCGGGGAGCGCATCGGCCATGCCGATATCGCGGTCTCCTGCGTGTTGCGCTTCGTCGGCGAAGCACATCCCGCATTGTTCGATACGCGCTATCCGGCGCTGAAAGCGCATTCCGCCGCTTGCGAGGCGCTGGCGCCGTTCCAGGAAATCGTGCAGTCGCTGGTGCCGCCGAAAGGTTAATCGTTCACCGGTATCGCGTCCCGCAGCCGGCCGAGTGCGGCTTCGACGACTTCGCGCGTATAGGGCTTTTGCACGACGGGGGCTTCGGCAAGCTCCGGCGGGATCGGCGCCCGCTCGCCATAGCCGGTGGCGAACATGAAGGGTATCTTGAGTTCGCGCAGCCGCGTGGCGACCGGGATGCTGTTCTCGCTGCCGAGGTTGAGATCGAGCAGCGCGAAATCCGGCTTCTCGCGGTCGATCGACGTCAGCGCCTGGTTGACCGAGGCCGCGGTCCCGACATGGCGGGCGCCGAGTTCGAGCAGGATCACCTCGGCGGCCATGGCGATGATCAGATTATCTTCCACGATCAGCGCCGTGCCGGACAGGCGCGGCGGCGCCGGCTTGTCAGTTTCCAGGTTCATTTCAATGCCTGACATCGCCGTTACCATCTCCACATAATTGGCCGGGATCACGAAGCGTGCGTGCACGCCGAGCAGGTCGAAGCGCAGTTCGGCGTCACCCTTGAGGTCGAACGGAATCGAACGCTCGATGATGGTGGTGCCGAAGCCGCGCCGCGACGGCGGCTGCACCGGCGGGCCGCCGCTTTCCTTCCAGTCGATCACGAGGCTCGAACTCTGGTCGAACTTCCAGACGATCTCGACCTTGCCGGTCGAATCCGCGAGCGCGCCATATTTGGCGGAGTTGGTCATCATCTCGTGGACGACCAGCGCCAGCGTCGCGAACGCCTTGGGATCGAGCGCGACCTCCGGTCCGTCCATCTTGATGCGGCCCGCGCGCGAGCCGAGATAGGCGCCGGCCTCGGATTCCACCAGCGCTTTCAGCGCCACCGGCGCCCAGTTCAGGCTGGTGATCTGGTCGTGCGCGCGTGCCAGCGCCTGGATGCGCCCGCCGAGTACGGTGCTGAATTCCTCGATACTTGCGGCGGTGTCCTTGCTCTGCGTAACGAGGCCGCGCACCAGGCTGAGAATGTTGCGGACGCGGTGGTTGAGCTCGGCGATCATCAGCTCCTGCCGCTCCTGCGCGCTCTTGCGTTCGCGCGCGGCGAGATCGGCCAACTGCAGGATAACTTCGAGAAGCGTGACGCGCAGGCTCTCGGCGATATGCAGGTCGGCCCGCGTCCACGGCCTGGACTGGCCGTGAACCACTTCCTGCCAGAGTTCAAAGCTTTTCCGCGGGGTGAGCCGTGGCCCGTTCGGGCCACTGGCATAGACCTTTTCGGGGGCACCGGCCCAGTTTACCGAGCGCACGACTTCGCGCCGGAAGAAGATCAGGCAATCACGCGGCACGCGCGAGATCGGAATTGCGAGGAAGCCCGCGGCGCGGTCGCGGAACGACGCGCCTGCAGCATAGACCTTGCCGATTTCGGCACTTGCCGCGATGCGGCCGGGCGAGGTGCGATTGATGAAGGCGACGAGGTCCTTCACCTCGGCGGCCGTCGGTGTGTCGCCGGAGAGCGTCACCTCGTCGTTGGACCAGATCGCGATGCCCTCGCATTCGATCATCTTGCGATAGTCGTCCACGAAATCGACGATGGCGCGCTGGCTGTGCTCGTGGCTCGCGGCGGCCTCGATCAACCGTTCCTGGATCTGCTGCGCGCGGGTCTCGTAGGCCGTGGTCGCCTCGCGCTCACGGGTCTCGATGATCCACGAGAACATCTGCCCGAACAGCTCGGCAGCGGTGCGGCGCTCAAACGAGACATGGTGGCGCGAATAGTGATGGCAGGCAAACAGCCCCCACAGCTTTCCGTCGCGCAGGATCGAGATCGACATCGAGGCGCCGACGCCCATATTCTGCAGATATTCGACATGGATCGGCGACACCGATCGCAGCGTGCTCATGGAGAGGTCGAGCAGGCTCGCGCTATGGGTCGCGGTCGAGACCAGCGGCACCGGCTTTGCATCGATGTCGGCTATGATGCGCAGCCAGTTGCGCGTATACAGCGCCCGCGCCTGCTGCGGGATGTCGGAGGCCGGATAGTGCAGGCCGAGGAACGTCTCCAGTCCTTTTTTGGCGACTTCGGCGATCACTTCGCCCGATCCGTCCGGATGGAAGCGGTAGACCATCACGCGATCGAAACCGGTCAGGATCGTGACCTGCCGCGCCGCCTCCTGCGCGAGTTCGCTGATCCCCTTGGTCTTGCGGACGCGGCCGAGCATTAGCCGCACCAGTTCGCCGGAGTTGACGTCGGTCTCGATCACCGACGGTTCCGCCTCGATGACGAGATAGACGCCGGAAAAATGAATTGCGAGGTCGAACGGCTTGCCGCCGTCCTGCAGCACCACGCCGAAGATACGCTCGGCGGCATCGGGGCCGGCGAGGTAGTCGACGCGGCTGCGGATGGCGTCGACGGCGGCTTTCGAAAGCACGGTTTCGATCGGCCGCTGGAATATATCGACGGGGTCGCGGCCGAGATAATCGGCGACGTTCTCCGAGGCCATGCAGATGGTGAAATCCGACTGCGTGGCGATCATGAAGCCGAACGGCTGGATGCTGCCGGGAATGTGGATCGGCTCGCGGTCGCAGTTGGTGAGGTCGACCTGCTTCATGACAGTGCTGCCGCCTGTGCGAACAGATCGAAGGCGCAGCGGGCGGGGCCCACCAGGTCGTCTTCGTCCAGCAACTCGCCGGCATGGCGTTCCAGGACGGTGAGGTACTCAGGCCAGAACGGGCGGCCTGCGCCGTGGCCAAGGAATGCGGTGTTGCGGGACACGACGGGGTCGCCGCACTGCCTTACCGTCCTGATCAGATAGGCCGCGCCGAGGCGCGATCCTTCCAGCACGTACAGGGTGCCGAGCATGGCGAAGAGGTCGGAGATGTCAGGCGCGTCGAGCCGGCGAGGCACGCCGCGAAGGCCGGCGAGGTCGGCCAGCAACGCGCCGGTGCGGGAACGATCGTCCCAATCGGGCAGCAGTTCGCGAACGCCGGCCGCCAGCAGGGATTGCTCCAGCGGCAATACGGCCGCAGCGTTGATCTCCAGGAAGCGGCGATATCCGGCCAGTGTGCAGAGATCCAGCGCGCCAATTCTGGCGTCGAGCCGCGCATGATCGGCGGCGGTGGCGTCCCTCAAGAGGCTCCGGAGGGCGGTTCTCTGGCTGGCGGGGCGGCTGCGGTCAATGCGGCGGCGATCAATAATGTGCGGCGTCGGAATTGCGATTTCCGGCATCCGTAATCCTTCTTGCGAGGCGTGGGCGGCCCTCAGGCCAGAGAAAAGCTTTACCCATAACGCCCCAGGGAACACCGGGTTCCTCGGCGGGGACGCAGATTCTGCACCAAAAGTTCCCTCGCGAGGCTGACTATTTCGTCCGCATCGCCTCCGGCGTGTCCGGCTGCGCCAGCGGATGCGCCCTGGCGAACTCTGGCAGCGCCATCGCGGTCTCGAAGATGCGCTTCACGGTCGGCCAGGTCGAAAGATCGATCTGTTGCGTGACCGCGGCAGTGACGTGGCCGACCATGCAGATGTCGGCCATTGTCGGCGCGTCGCCATGGCAGAAGCGGCCAGTGTCCTTGTGCCCGGCAAGGTGTCCCTCCAGCGCAGCCAACGTCTCCACCGTCCAGTGGCGCCGCCACGCTGCCTGCTGCGTGTCGCGCAGGTTGAGTTCGTGGTCGAGATACCGCCGCACCCGCGGCGTCAGCAGCGGATGTCCCTCGCAGGCCACCATCAGCGCCAGCGCGCGCACACGGGCGCGGCTTGCTGCATCGGCAGGCAGCAGAGGCGGCGACGGATATTTTTCATCGAGATATTCGAGGATCGCCAGCGACTGAAACAGCGTGGTGCCGTCGTCCTCGACCAGCGACGGCAGCGCCATCTGGGGATTGATGCGGCTATATCCGGGCTCGCGATGCGCGTTGGCGTCGATGTCGACGAACACGACATCGACCGGGACATTCTTCAGATTGAGCGCGATGCGCACACGAAAACTCGCCAGCGATCGCCAGAAGGAGAAGAACTTCATGGGGGCGTACTCCACTCGTTATGCGTGGGCTTGACCCGCGCATCCATAAATCTTCGCAAGATTCATGGGAGGAGATGGATCACCGGGTCAAGCCCGGTGATGACGGTGGAGGTTGCGGCGACTGCTTTCTTCATCCTCCCCTAGGGGCGGGTAAGAAAAGATCAGGCCCCGACCGCCTTCTTCTGCCAGGCCAGATGCACGGCGCACGTGCACCCCGGCGGATGCGATGCGACGTCGTTGGCGGGGACGGCTGCTATCGGCGCCGGCTCCTTCGCCCCCTGCGACGGAATATAATTCAGCACCGGCGCGAGCCAGCGTTCGGTCTCGGCGACGGTCATACCCTTGCGCGCGGCATAGTCCTCGACCTGGTCGCGCTCGATCTTGCCGACGCCGAAATAGAAGCTTTCGGGATGCGAGAAATAAAGCCCCGACACCGATGAGCCCGGCCACATCGCAAAGCTCTCGGTCAGCTTCACGCCGGCCGTGTTCTCCGCATCGAGCAGGCGGAACAGTGTCGCCTTCTCGGTGTGGTCGGGTTGAGCGGGATAGCCGGGCGCCGGGCGGATGCCGGCATATTGTTCGAGAATGAGCTGATCGGAGGCCAGCGCCTCGTCCGGCGCGTAGCCCCAGAACTCCTTGCGGACGCGCTGGTGCATCCGTTCCGCAAAGGCTTCCGCAAGCCGATCAGCCAGCGCCTTGCACAAAATCGAGGAATAATCGTCATTGGCGTTCTTGAAGCGGTCGGCGACCGCGTCCTCGCCAATGCCGGCGGTGACCACGAAGCCGCCGATATAATCCGGTACGCCCGAGGTCGTTGGCGCGATGAAGTCAGACAGCGCGGCGTTAAAGCGGCCTTCGCGCTTCTCCAATTGCTGGCGCAGCGTGTGGAAGGTTGCGATCGTCTTCTTCCGCGTATCGTCGGCGTAGACGGCGATATCATCGCCGTCGGCATTGGCCGGCCAGAAGCCGACGGTGGCGCGGGCGGTGAACCATTTTTCCCTGATGATGAGGTCGAGCATCTTGCGCGCATCGTCATAGAGCGAGCGGGCGACTTCGCCGATCTTGGGATCGTCGAGGATCGCCGGGAAACGCCCGGTCAATTCCCAGGTCTGGAAGAATGGCGTCCAGTCGATGTATTCGGCCAACTCTGCCAGGTCGTAGGCGTCGAAACTCTTGAGGCCGAGGAAGGAAGGCTTCGTCGGCGACGTCTTCGCAAAGTCGGCCTTGACCGCGTTGGCGCGGGCATCCGAAAGCTTCAGGCGCTTCTTGTCGGCCTGGGCGCGGAAATGCGCCGCGGAGATTTTTGCGTATTCGGCGCGGATGTCGGCGGCATAGGCCTCGCGCTTGTCGGGCGAGAGCAGCGACGATGCTACGCCGACGGCGCGGCTGGCGTCGTTGACGTGAACCACAGGTCCGCCCTTGTAGTTCGGGTCGATCTTCACGGCGGTGTGGACGCGGCTCGTCGTGGCGCCGCCGATCAACAGCGGCATGTTCATGCCCTGCCGTTCCATCTCGCCGGCCAGAAAACTCATCTCGTCGAGCGAGGGCGTGATCAGGCCGGACAGCCCGATGATGTCGGCGCCCTCGGCTTTGGCGGTCTCGATGATCTTGTTGGCGGGGACCATGACGCCGAGGTCGATCACCTCGAAATTGTTACATTGCAGCACAATGCCGACGATGTTCTTGCCGATGTCGTGGACGTCGCCCTTCACCGTCGCGAGCACGATCTTGCCGGCGGCGTTGCGGCCGCCGGAACTCACGCCATTCGCGAGGTTACGCGCCTTCTCCTCCTCCATGAACGGCATCAGATAGGCCACCGCCTGCTTCATCACCCGCGCGGACTTCACCACCTGCGGCAGGAACATCTTTCCGTCGCCGAAGAGGTCGCCGACGATGTTCATGCCGTCCATCAGCGGGCCTTCGATCACGTTCAGCGGCCGCTCGACCGTCAGCCGCACGGCTTCGGTGTCCGCTTCGATGAATTCGGTGATGCCGTGCACCAGCGCATGGGAGAGCCGCTTCTCGACCGGCCACTCACGCCAGGCGAGATCCTGTTCCTTGGTCTGCTTCTCCTTGCCGCGGAATTTTTCGGCCAGCGCCAGCAGCCGCTCGGAGGCGCCGGGATCGCGGTTGAGGATGACGTCTTCGCAAGTTTGGCGCAGTTCGGGATCGATGTCGTCATAGACGACCATCTGCCCGGCATTGACGATGCCCATGTCCATGCCGGCCTTGATGGCGTGATACAGGAACACCGAATGCATGGCTTCGCGCACCGGCTCGTTGCCGCGGAACGAGAACGACAGGTTGGAGACGCCGCCGGAGATATGCGCGCCCGGCAGGTTCTGCCGGATCCAGTGCGTCGCCTCGATGAAGTCGACGCCGTAATTGTTGTGTTCTTCGAGGCCGGTCGCGATCGCGAAGATGTTCGGATCGAAGATGATATCCTCAGGCGGAAATCCGACCTCGTCTACCAGGATGTCGTAGGCGCGTTTGCAGATCTCGGTCTTGCGCGCGAACGTATCGGCCTGGCCGACCTCGTCGAACGCCATCACCACGACGGCCGCACCATGGCGGCGCGCGATGCGGGCCTCGTGGATGAATTTCTCGACGCCTTCCTTCATTGAGATCGAGTTCACGACAGGCTTGCCCTGAACGCATTTCAGGCCGGCCTCGATCACGTTGAACTTGGAAGAGTCGACCATGACCGGCACGCGGGCGATGTCGGGCTCGGCGGCGACGAGATTGAGGAAGGTCACCATCGCGGCTTCCGAATCCAGCAGGCCCTCGTCCATGTTGACGTCGATGATCTGGGCGCCGTTCTCGACCTGGTCGCGCGCCACCTGCAACGCGGCGGTGTAATCGCCCGCGGTAATCAGCTTGCGGAATTTGGCCGAGCCCGTGACGTTGGTGCGCTCGCCGACGTTCACGAACGGGATCGCTGATGTCAGCGCGAACGGCTCGAGGCCTGACAGCCGCAGCCGTGGCTCGATCTCGGGAACGGCGCGCGGCTTGTGCGGGGCGACGGCGGCGGCGATTGCCGCGATATGATCCGGCGTGGTGCCGCAGCAGCCGCCGACGATGTTGACGAGGCCGGCCTCGGCGAACTCGCCGATCAGGCGCGCCATGTATTCCGGGCTTTCGTCGTATTGGCCGAACTCGTTGGGCAGCCCGGCGTTCGGATAGGCGCAGACCAGCGTATCGGCGACGCGGCCGATATCCGCAACGTGGGCGCGCAAATCTTCGGCGCCGAGCGCGCAATTGAAGCCGATGGTGACCGGCTTGGCGTGCCGTACCGAATTCCAGAACGCTTCCGGCAATTGACCTGACAGCAGGCGGCCGGACTTGTCGGTGATGGTGCCGGAGATCATCACGGGCACGTCGATGCCGCGTTCCTCGGTAATCTCCGCAATGGCGTAGAGCGCCGCCTTGGCATTCAGCGTATCGAAGATGGTTTCGACCAGCAGCAGATCGGCGCCGCCGTCCAAGAGGCCGTTGATCTGTTCGCCGTAGGACTTGCGCAGACCGACGAAGGTGACGGCGCGATAGCCGGGATTGGAAACGTCCGGCGAGATCGATGCGGTGCGGTTGGTCGGCCCCAGCGCGCCCGCGACGAAACGCGGCTTGCCGTCCTCGGCGCTGACGCGCTCGGCCGCGGCACGGGCGAGCCTGGCACCGTCGCGGTTGAGTTCGTAGGCGAGGTCCGACATGTCGTAGTCGGCCTGCGCGATCGAGGTCGATGAAAACGTGTTGGTCGCCACGATGTCGGCGCCGGCGCGCAGGTACGCAGCGTGGATGTCCTCGATCGCCTTCGGCTGCGTCAGGATCAACAAATCGTTGTTGCCGCGAACATCGCGGTGGAAGTCGGCAAAACGCTGCCCCCGAAACGCGGCCTCGTCATACTGCAGGCCCTGGATCATCGTGCCCATGGCGCCGTCGAGCACCAGAATGCGTTCGCGGGCGGCGGCGAGCAGGGCGGTTCGCTTTGGCGAAATCGATACGGTCATCGGATCAGGCGGCCTTCTGTGCGCCATTGGGACGAATTCCCAGCAGATGGCTGATCGCGAACACCAGGTCCGCGCGGTTCATGGTGTAGAAATGAAAGGTATCGACGCCGTGCTTGGCGAGCTTGTGCACCTGGCCGGCGGCGACGGTGGCGGCGACGAGCTTGCGCGTCTCGGCGTCGTCGTCGAGGCCTTCGAACTTTTCCGCCAGCCAGTTAGGCACCGACGTGCCCGCGCGGGTCACGAAACCGCGCGCCTGCTTGAAATTGTGCATCGGCATGATGCCGGGCACGACCGGGATATCGATCCCGCGGGCGCGGACGCGGTCGAGGTAGCGGAAGTAGAGATCGTTATCGAAGAAAACTTGCGTGATGGCGCGGGCAGCGCCGGCGTCGACCTTGGCCTTCAGCGTGTCGATATCGGCGTCGATCGTCGGGCTCTCGGGATGCTTCTCGGGATAGGCCGAAACCGAGATCTCGATATCCGGGTAGCACTTCTTGATGCCGGCGATGAGATCGGGCGAACTCTGGTAGCCGTCGGGATGGGCACGATAGGCGGTGCCGATGCCGGTGGTGGGGTCGCCGCGCAGCGCCACGATGTGCCGGACGCCGATCTCGTGATAGCGCGCCACGACGTCGTCGATCTCGCCCTTCGGCGCGCCGACGCAGGTCAAATGCGCGGCCGGCACGAGGCCGGTCTCTTTCAGGATGCGGGCAATCGTCGAATGGGTGCGCTCACGGGTCGATCCGCCGGCGCCATAGGTCACCGAGACGAAATTGGGTGCGAGCGGGGCCAGCCGGTTGATGGTCTCCCAAAGGCTGCGCTCCATCTCCTCGGTCTTGGGAGGGAAGAACTCGAAGGAGATCTTCGGCGAATGGAGCGCGCGCTGGCCGTCGAAAGCGGGAGGCGTAAATTCGGTCATGGCTCGCAGGCTCCAATGGGCGGACATCAGGCCTAGCGGCCATCAGCTAAAATAAGCCAAAGACAGCGCCCCAAATAGCCCATCAAGAGTGGGAATTTGCCCAACTTATGCTAGAATGCTAGATAAAAGGTTCGAGTTAACGGACTGGTGGGCTGTGCCAGAGTTATATTTTATATAATAATATCAGGCTATTATTGCTAGGTCATTGAAGGAGATGAGTGTGGGACGTTTGAATTCTAGGATGTTTGTCATATTTCGTCCCAATGTACGTGTGCTCTCCGGTCGACGCTTTCCCCACAGGCGCGGGCCTGATCTGCGCCAGCCGGGCCTTTGTCGCTTCCGCCTGCCGCACTAGTTTAGCGCCATGATCCCGCTTTCAGTCCTCGACCTCTCCGTCGTCACCACTGGCACCAAACCCGCCGCCGCGCTGCGTAACAGCATCGATCTGGCGCGCCATGTCGATGGGCTCGGCTATGTCCGCTACTGGTTGGCCGAGCATCACAACCTGGCTTCGGTGGCCAGCCCCGCGCCCGATCTGATGATCGGGCAGATTGCGGCGGTGACGAAGAATATTCGCGTCGGCTCCGGCGGCGTGATGCTGCCCAACCACGCGCCGCTGGTCGTGGCCGAGCGCTTCAAGATGCTGGAGGCGCTGTTTCCCGGCCGGATCGACCTCGGTCTCGGCCGCGCGCCCGGCACCGATGGCGCGACCGCCCATGCGCTACGCAGCCGGCTCGACCGCCGCGAGGGTGACGACTTTCTCGAACGGCTGAGCGAACTGGTGCTGTGGGAGACGCGCGGTTTCCCGGCCGGCCATCCCTACAACAATGTGGTGGCGATGCCCGACGACACTCCGCTGCCGCCGATCTGGCTGCTGGGCTCCAGCGGCTACAGTTCGGAGCTCGCCGCCCAGGTCGGCATGGGCTTCGCCTTCGCACATCATTTCGCGTCCTACGACGCGACCGCGGCGATGACGAACTACCGCAGTCACTTCAAGCCGTCGGCCTGGCGCCAGACTCCGCACGGCATTCTCGCCGTGGCTGCGGTCGCCGCCGAAACCGATGCGGAAGCGGAAACGCTCGCCTCCTCGATGGACCTCAACCGCCTGCGCCGCGACCGCGGTCAATACCTGCCGCTGCCGAGCGTCGAGGAAGCACTCGCCTACAATTATACGGACGCCGAGCGCGCCTCGGTCATGCGTAACCGCTCGCGCCTGTTCGTCGGCAGCCCCGCGACAATTCTTTCGAAGCTGCAGCCGATGATCGACGCCAGCCAGCCGGATGAGCTGATGATCATCACCGCGGTCTACGATCACGATGCGCGGAAGAAGTCGTATAGTTTGCTGGCGGATGCGTTCGGGCTCGCGAAGAAGGTGGCGGCTTAGTCTGCGTCATTCCGGGGCACGCGAAGCGTGAACCCGGAATCTCGAGGTTCCGGGTTCGCTTCGCGCCCCGGAATGACGCCTTCAGTCCTGCTTCTCGCTGAACGTCGCGCGGAACGGATGGGCCGGGTAGACGCCGACGATGCGCAGTTCGCGCGAGAAGAATTTCAGTTCCTCCAGCGCAAAGGCAAGTCCCTTGTCTTCGGGGTGGCCATCGACGTCGGCATAAAACTGCGTCGCAAAGAAATTGCCGTCGACCATGTAGCTTTCCAGCTTGGTCATGTTGACGCCGTTGGTGGCAAATCCGCCCATCGCCTTGTAGAGCGCGGCGGGCAGGTTGCGGACCCGGAAAACAAAAGTCGTGACCAGCGGCCCCGAGTCTTGGCTGGCCCACTTGGCCTCGCGCGCCAGCACCACGAAGCGGGTAGTGTTGTGGGCCTCGTCCTCGACGTCCTCGGCGAGGATATCCAGGCCATAAATCTTGGCGGCGAGGCGCGAGGCGATCGCGGCGATGGTCTTGTCGCCGCGTTCCGAAATATCCCGCGCGCTGCCGGCGGTGTCGGCCGCGACGATCGGCTTGATGCCGAGCTTGCGGATGATGCGGCGACACTGGCCCAGCGCATGGACGTGGCTTTCCACCGTCTTGATGTCGCCGAGTTTGGCCCCGCGCACCGCCATCAGCTGATGGCGGACCGGCAGGAACCACTCGCCGACGATGAAGAGGCCGGAAGCCGGCAGCAGGTGGTGGATGTCGGCCACGCGCCCCGCCACCGAATTCTCGATCGGGATCATGCCGAGGTCGGCCTCGCCCGAGGAGATCGCCGAAAGCGCGTCCTCGAAGGTCGCGCAGGGCATGGGCTCGGCGTCGGGATAGGCCTCGACGATGGCGATATGCGAATTGGCACCAGGCTCGCCCTGGAATGCGATTTTCAGCTTTTTGGTCATGTCTTGTTTCTCTGGCGGGCCTTTTAGCAGCCGCTCAGCCCTTGGCTAGTATTTTGCGGGCCGATTCGAGGTCGGCCGGGGTATCGACTCCGCGCGGGACGCTGTCGACGATGGTGATGTCGATCCGCATCCCGGCCTCCAGCGCGCGCAGTTGCTCGAGCTTCTCCTGCTGCTCCAGCGGAGAGGGGGGCAATGCCACGAACCGTTCCAGCGCGGGGCGGCGATAGGCGTAGAGGCCGATGTGGTGATAGCGGGGACCGTCGCCATAGGGCGCCGTGGCGCGGGTGAAATAGAGCGCACGGAGCCGGTTCGGGCCGATAGGCGAGCCGACCGCCTTCACCACGCTCGGGGCCAGATCCTCTTCCTCGGCATGGATCTGCGCGGCCAGCGTCGCGATGTCGACGGCAGGGTCGTCGAGCGGCGGCAACGCGGCACGGATGGTGTCCGGCGTAATCGTGGGAAAGTCGCCCTGCAGGTTGACCACGATCTCGGCTTTGCCACCGGGATCGATCGTCCGCATCGCCTCGTGGATCCGGTCGGAGCCGGAGGGGTGGTCGGCACGGGTCATCACCACCTCGCCGCCGGCAGCCTTTACCGCGGCCGCGATCTCGGGCGTGTCGGTGGCGACCGCCACCCGGCCGATTCCGGCCTCTTCGGCCCGCCGCAGCACGTGGACGATCATCGGCAGGCCGCCGATGTCCAGCAGCGGTTTGCCGGGCAGGCGGGTCGCCGCCATGCGGGCAGGAATCAGCACCAGGATGCGGGTCTCTGTCATCGGGGCGAGGGCTCGGACAAGGTCTTGGGCCTTTGCGAAAACAGGCCTGAAATAATGGGGATCGGAGGAAAGTCGGCGCGTTTATACGGGTTGCCAGAGCCCGGGCAAACCGATATCTCAACCCTGCTGAGGGTGCGGCGCGAAAGCTGATTCCTGACGCGCCCCCGTGGCCGTTTTTTCGGCCTTACGTCGACCTTCCGGCCTGGAGCCTGATCGAACTATGGACTCCTTCGAACTCAACAAGATTCTCGGTGCCATCCTCGGTACCTGCCTCGTTCTCCTGGTGACGAGCTTTGCCGCCCAGGCAATCTTCGCGCCCGTGAAGCCGGAAAAGCCGGGCTTCGAGATCGCCGTGAAGGAAGACGCCGCCGCTGGCGCGGCGAAGGGGCCCGCCACTCCGGCCGAGCCGATCGAGAAGCTGCTGCAGACCGCGTCGGTGGAGAAGGGCACAGCCGCTGCCAAGAAGTGCGCCGCCTGCCACACCTTCGAAAAGGGTGGCCCCAATCGCGTTGGTCCGAACCTGTTCGGCGTCTTGAACGAACCGAAGGGCACCGGCCGCGGTGGCTTCAACTTCTCGGCTGCCCTCAAGGCCAAGGGCGGCACCTGGACCTATGAGGATCTCAACGCATTCCTCCTCAATCCGAAAGCCTTCGTTCCTGGCACGGCGATGGGCTTCGCCGGCATCTCCAAGGACAGTGAGCGCGCTGACGTGATCGCCTATCTGCGCTCGCTCGCGGACACCCCGGCGCCGCTGCCGACGGCGGCGAAGTAAAATTTCGTCAGTCCTGTATGGACTTCGATGGCGGCCAGGCATTGCCTGGCCGTTTGCTTATGTGGCTCGCGGTGTTGTTATTGGGGCGTTTCGCCGCACGGCGCCGGTTCCTGGGCCTGCATCATGAGGAAAAAGCAACGTAATTTGTCGAATCCTTGCCTTATATTGGGTCCTCATTAGCTCGGCCTCGTTGTCCATGCAGTTCGTGTCGGGGCGGCAGACTCGGAAGCAACAGATAACTGGCGTCAGCAACAGGAATCCTGATTTGGCAATCACGCGACGATATCTTCTCCAGGGCGGCGCCGTGGCCGCGATGGCGCCCGCTCTCGGACTGACCCCGGACCTCGTGATAGTGCCGGCGAAGGCGCAGGCGGCCGAGCCAGCGTGGCGGCACGCGCTGTCGCTGTTCGGCGAAGTCAGGTACCCCGCCGGCTTCAAGCGCTTCGACTATGTCAATCCTGAAGCGCCAAAGGGCGGCACGGTGCGCCAGATCTCGGTCGGCACCTTCGACAATTTCAATCTCACGGTCGCCGGCGTCAAAGGCTCGCTCGCGGGCTCGGTGCAGTTCATCTACGAATCCCTGATGACGCCGTCGCTGGACGAGGTCTCGACCGAATACGGCGCGCTGGCCGAACTGGTCAGCCATCCCGACGATTTCTCGTTCGTCATCTACCGGCTCCGCGCCGAGGCGAAGTGGCATGACGGCAAGCCGGTGACGCCGGAGGACGTGATCTTCTCGCTGGATTCCTTCAAGAAGCATCACCCGCAATACTCGGCCTATTACCGCCACGTCGTGAAGGCGGATAAGACCGGCGAGCGCGACATCAAGTTCACCTTCGATGCTCCGGGCAACCGCGAGCTGCCGCAGATCGTGGGCCAGCTCACCATTATGCCCAAACACTGGTGGGAAGGCACCGACAGCGAAGGCCGCAAGCGCGACATTTCCGCGACCACGCTGGAGAAGCCGCTCGGCTCCGGCCCCTACCGCATCAAGGAGTTCGTCGCCGGCCGAACGGTGACGCTGGAGCGGGTCAAGGACTATTGGGGCCGCGATCTCGGCTTCGCCGTCGGCCGCAACAATTTCGATGAACTGCGCTACGAGTATTTCCGCGACGGGTCGGTGGCGCTCGAAGCCTTCAAGGGCGACCAGGTCGATTGGCGTACCGAAAACAGCGCCAAGAACTGGGCGACGGCCTACGACTTCCCGGCGGTCAACGACAAGCGCGTGGTGCTCGAGGAATTCCCGAACCGCAGCTCAGGAATCATGCAGGCGTTCGCGATGAATATCCGGCGCGAGCAGTTCCGGGATCCGCGGGTCCGTCGCGCGCTCAATTTCGCGTTCGACTTCGAGGAAATGAACAAGCAGATCTTCTTCGACCAGTACAAGCGCATCAGCAGCTATTTCGACGGCACCGAACTCGCTTCCAGCGGATTGCCTGATGGCAAGGAGCTGGAAATACTGGAGACCGTTCGCGCGGAAGTGCCGCCGGATGTTTTCACCAAGCCGTACACCAACCCTGTCGGCGGCAATCCGGAAGCCGTGCGCGAGAATCTGCGCGAAGGCATGCGGCTGATGAAAGAGGCCGGCTACGAGGTGCGCGAGCGCAAGCTGACCGACAGCAAGACGGGAAAACCGTTCACGCTCGAATTGCTCAATGCCGATCCGAGCTTCGAGCGGGTGATGCTGTTCTTCAAGCCCTCGCTGGAACGGCTCGGCATCACCGTCAGTGTGCGCACGATTGATCCGACGCAGTACGAGAACCGGCTTCGTAGCTGGGATTTCGACATCGTCGTTTCGTCGTGGGGCCAGTCTTTGTCGCCGGGCAACGAGCAGCGCGAATATTGGGGTTCGCAGGCGGCCGACATGGCGGGCTCGCGCAACATCATCGGCATCAAGAACCCGGCGGTCGACAAGCTGATCGAGCGCGTGATCTTCACCAAGAACCGCGAAGAGCTGGTCGCCGCGACTAGGGCGCTCGACCGCGTGCTGCTGTGGAACAACTATGTCGTGCCGCAGTGGAATTATCCCAAGGTCCGCACCGCGCGCTGGGACCGCTTTGGCCGGCCGTCCGAATTGCCGAAATACGGCCAGTCGGGCTTCCCGGCGCTGTGGTGGTTCGACGCCGAACGGGCGGCGCGGAACGGTAGACGGTCTTGAAGGAAATCCTGCGCATGGCGCAATTCTCTCGCCGGCATGTACTCGGCCTCGGTGTCGGCGCGCTGGCGGCTGCGCGCCTTGCTCCGGCGCTCGCCGACAATGGGACTAAGAAGCTCCACGGCCTTTCGGCGTTCGGCGAACTCAAATACCCCGCCGACTTCCCGAACTTCGCCTACGTCAATCCGGGCGCGCCCAAGGGCGGCATGTTTTCGCAACTCGTCGGCTCCGGCGGCTCGACCTTCAATTCGCTCAACGCCTTCATCGTCAAGGGCGACAGGGCGAGCGGGATGGAACTCACTTTTGCCTCGCTGATGTCGCGGGCGTTCGACGAGCCGGACGCAGTCTATCTGCTGGCGGCGGACGAATTGACCGTATCGCCGGACGGGCTGGTGTTTCGTTTCCGGCTGCGGCCGGGCATCACCTTCCATGACGGCAGCGAGATCACCGCATCCGACGTCGCGTTCTCACTGACGACGCTGAAGACCAAGGGGCATCCGGCCTACTCTTCCGTGCTCCGTGACCTCGCTGGGGCCACCGCCGAGGACAAGCGGACGGTCCAGTTGCGCTTTCAGCCCACGCGAGGGCTAGACGTGCCGGCGCTGGCGGCATCGATGCCGATCTTTTCTGAGAAATACTATTCGACGCGGCCGTTCGACGAGACCTCGCTCGAAGCGCCGCTCGGCTCGGGCCCCTATAAGGTCGCGCGTTTCGAGCAGGGCCGCTACGTCGAGTTCGCGCGCGTGAAGGACTGGTGGGGCGAGAAGCTTCCGGTCTGCCGCGGCCTGTACAATTTCGATACGCTGCGGGACGAATACTATCGGGACCGCGAGGCCGGGTTCGAGGCCTTCACCGGCCGCAATTACCTGTTCCGCGAAGAGTTCACCTCGCGCGTCTGGGCGACGCGTTACGATTTTCCCGCGATCCGCGACGGCCGCGTCAAGCGGGAGGTCATTCCGGACGAGCGGCCCTCCGGCGCGCAGGGCTGGCTGATCAACACAAGGCGCGAGAAGTTCAAGGATCGGCGCGTGCGCGAGGCGTTGACGATCGCCTTCGACTTCGAATGGACCAACAAGAACCTGATGTATGGTTCCTACCAGCGCACCCATTCGGTGTTCCAGAATTCCGAGATGATGGCGCGCGGCGAGCCGTCGCCGGAAGAGATCGCGCTGCTCGAGCCGTTCCGCGACCGCCTGTTGCCGGAAGTGTTCGGGCCGGCTTGGGTGCCGCCGGATACTGACGGGTCCGGGCAGGATCGCAGGCTGCTGCGCAGCGCCGGCGAGTTGCTCAACGCCGCCGGCTGGACGGTGAAGGACGGCCGCCGGTCAAACGCCAAGGGCGAACAGCTGACGGTGGAATTCCTGCTGACCGAGCGTTCGTTCGAGCCGCATCACCAGACCTTCATCAAGAACCTCAGGGTGCTCGGCATCGACGCCAACATTCGCCTCGTCGATCCCGCGCAGGCCGAGGAGCGGCAGAAGGACTTCGATTTCGACATCTCGATCGCGCGCTTCATCTTTCCGCAAATCCCCGGCAGTTCGCTGCGAAACTATTTCTCGAGCGAATCAGCCAGGACCAAGGGCTCCAACAACCTTGCCGGGATATCGGACCCGGTCGTCGATGCGCTGGTCGACAAGGCGGTTGCCGCGCAGACGCAAAGCGCCCTCGACAATAGCTGCCGCGCGCTCGACCGTGTGCTGCGTTCCGGCCGCTACTGGATTCCGCACTGGAACAAGGCCTCGCACTGGATCGCCTATTGGGACCAGTTCGGCTTTCCGCCGACCAAGCCGCGTTATGCGCGCGGCGCGCCGGAAACCTGGTGGCTTGACCAGGCCAAGGCCGCCAAACTCGATCAGGCGAAATAGAACATGAGCGCCTATATCGCCCGCCGTATCCTCCTGATGATTCCGACGCTGCTCGGCATCCTGTTTGTCTCCTTTGTGGTCGTGCAGTTCGCGCCTGGTGGGCCGGTCGAACGCGTGATCGCGCAGCTTTCCGGCGCCGATACCGGGGCGGCCTCGCGCGTGTCGGGCTCCTCCGGCGGCGATTTCGGCGCACGGCCCCAGGTCGGCGCATCCGCCGATGCCGTCAATTCGAAGTACCGCGGCGCGCAGGGGCTCGATCCGGATTTCATCAAGAACCTCGAGAAGCAGTTCGGTTTTGACAAGCCTGCGCACGAGCGCTTCGCGCTCATGGTGTGGAATTTCGCCCGCTTCGATTTCGGCAAGAGCTACTTTCGCGACACCACCGTGATACAGCTGATTAAAGAGAAGCTGCCGGTCTCGATATCGCTTGGTCTCTGGTTGACGCTGCTGACCTACCTGATCTCGATTCCGCTCGGCGTCCGCAAGGCGGTGATGGATGGTTCGCGCTTCGATACGTGGACGTCAGCGGTGATCATCATCGGCTTTGCTATCCCCGGATTCCTGTTCGCGATCCTGCTGATCATCCTGTTCGCGGGCGGCTCGTTCTTCAACGTGTTCCCGCTGCGCGGTCTGACTTCCGACGGCTGGTCGCAATTCCCCTGGTACTGGAAGATCATCGACTACTTCTGGCACCTCACGCTGCCCCTGATCGCCATGGGCCTGGGTGCCTTTGCCACCATGACGCTGCTGACCAAGAATTCGTTCCTCGATGAGATCAGGAAGCAGTATGTGATGACCGCGCGCGCCAAGGGCTGCGGCGAGGGGCAGGTCCTCTACGGCCATATCTTCCGCAACGCCATGCTGATCGTGATCGCGGGCTTTCCAGGAGCGTTCATTGGCGCATTCTTCTCCGGCTCGCTGCTGATCGAGACCATCTTCTCGCTCGACGGGCTCGGGCTGCTCGGCTTCGAGAGCGTGCTCAACCGCGACTATCCGGTCGTGTTCGGCACGCTGTTCATCTTCTCCCTTGTGGGCCTTGTGGTGGGTCTGATCTCCGACCTCGCCTATATGTGGATCGATCCGAGAATCGATTTCGAGGCGCGGGAGGTCTGATGACGATCACCGCACCCCAGCCGGTCGAGACCTCGACGCAGTCGCCCCTAGGCACGGCGGTCCCGGTCACGCGCCATCCGCTCGCGATTTCGCCGCTCAATCGCCGCCGCTGGCAGAACTTCAAGGCCAACCGCCGCGGCTACTGGTCGCTCTGGATCTTCCTCGCGCTGTTCCTGATCACGCTGTTCGCCGAGTTCATCGCCAACGACCGCCCCTTCATGATCAAGTTTGACGGGAAACTCTATTGGCCGGCTTTCGTCAGCTATTCAGAAACCACCTTCGGCGGCGATTTCGAGACCTCGGCCGATTACCGCGATCCGTATCTGCAGAAGCTGATTGCCGACAAGGGCGGCTGGATCGCCTGGCCACCGATCCGCTATTCCTACTCCACGCATAATCTCGACCTGCCCACGCCCGCACCATCGAAACCGACATGGATGTTGACGGAAGAACAGTGCAAGCCTGTGCTGGAGAAGAAGGGCCTGAAGAGTTGCAGCGACCTCGAATATAACTGGCTCGGCACCGATGATCAGGGCCGCGACGTGGTGGCGCGGCTGATCTACGGCTTCCGTATCTCGGTATTGTTCGGCCTGACGCTGACGATCGTTTCCTCGATCATCGGCGTCATCGCCGGCGGTGTGCAGGGCTATTTCGGCGGCTGGACCGATCTGATCTTCCAGCGCGTCATCGAAATCTGGAGCGCGATTCCATCGCTCTATCTACTGCTGATCCTGTCGTCAGTGCTGGTGCCCGGCTTCTTCGTGCTGCTCGGCATTCTCTTGCTGTTCTCCTGGACGTCCCTGGTGGGCCTCGTGCGTGCGGAATTCCTCCGCGGGCGGAATTTCGAATACATCCAGGCAGCGCGTGCGCTCGGCGTCTCCAATGGCGTCATCATGTTCCGGCATTTGCTGCCGAATGCGATGGTAGCGACCATGACGTTCCTGCCGTTCATCGTGTCGTCCTCGGTGATGACGCTGACGGCGCTCGATTTCCTGGGCTTCGGCCTGCCGCCGGGCTCGCCGTCGCTCGGCGAACTGTTGGCGCAAGGTAAGGCCAATGTGCAGGCGCCCTGGCTCGGCTTCACCGGCTTCTTCTCGGTCGCGATTATGCTGTCGCTGCTGATCTTCATCGGCGAAGGCGTGCGCGACGCCTTCGATCCGCGCAAGACGTTCAGGTAGGGGCTTTCGCATGGACGCCATCAACCAGCCCTTGCTCGATGTCCGCGACCTCTCGGTGGCATTTGGCAACACGCTCGCCGTAGATCGCGTCTCGTTTTCGATCAAGCGCGGCGAATGCGTGGCCCTGGTGGGCGAGTCCGGCTCCGGAAAATCCGTGAGCGCGCTGTCGATCCTCAAGCTGCTGCCGTATCCGAGTGCTTCGCATCCCTCGGGCCAGATCCGCTTCCGCGGCCAGGATCTGCTGACGGCCGGCGAACGCGAGATGCGCGAGATCCGCGGCAACGACATCTCGATCATCTTCCAGGAGCCGATGACCTCGCTCAATCCGCTGCACACGATTGAGGCGCAGATCGGCGAAATTCTCTCGCTGCATCGAGGCGTCGGCGGATCGGTGGCGCGGGCGCGTACGCTCGAACTGCTGACCCAGGTCGGCATTCCCGATGCCGAGACCCGGCTGAAGAGCTATCCGCATCAATTGTCCGGCGGCCAGCGCCAGCGCGTCATGATCGCGATGGCGCTCGCCAACGAGCCGGACCTCTTGATCGCGGACGAGCCGACCACCGCGCTCGACGTTACGGTGCAGGCCCAGATCCTGGCGCTGCTGGCCGACATTCGCTCCCGGCTCGGCATGAGCATGCTGTTCATCACGCACGATCTCGGCATCGTCCGCCGCATCGCCGACGTCGTCTGTGTGATGAACTCGGGCAAGATCGTCGAGCAGGGGCCGGTCGAGGAAGTCTTCACCGCGCCGAAACATGCCTATACCCGGGCGCTGCTGGCGGCCGAGCCGAAGCCCGATCCGGCGCCACCGCGCCCCGACGCGCCGGTGGTGATGTCGGCGGACAACCTGAAGGTCTGGTTTCCGATCAAGCGCGGCCTGATGCGCTCCACCGTCGGCCACATCAAGGCGGTGGACGGCGTCAGCATCGCGGTGCGCAAGGGCGAAACGCTCGGCGTCGTCGGCGAGTCCGGCTCCGGCAAGACCACGCTGGGCCTCGCCCTGCTGCGGCTGATCTCCTCGGACGGGCCGATCGTGTTTCTCGGCAACAACATCCAGGGCCTCCGCTTCAAGGACATGCTGCCGTTCCGCCGCGACATGCAGATCGTGTTCCAGGATCCGTTCGGTGCACTGAGTCCGCGAATGTCGGTCGGCGATATCGTCGCCGAGGGGCTTTCCGTGCACCAGCGTTCGCTGTCGCCGGAGGAGCGCGAGGCGCGCGTCGTCAAGGCGCTGCGCGACGTCGGCCTCGATCCGGCGACGCGGTTTCGGTACCCGCACGAATTCTCCGGCGGCCAGCGCCAGCGCATCTCGATTGCGCGCGCGGTGGTGCTGGAGCCGAATTTCGTCGTGCTGGACGAGCCGACCAGCGCGCTCGACATGCTGTTCCAGGCGCAGATGGTCGACCTGCTGCGCGAGCTGCAGCGCAAGCGCGACCTGACCTACCTGTTCATCTCGCACGATTTGCGCGTGGTGGCATCATTGGCCAGCCATCTGATCGTGATGCGTAACGGCAAGGTGGTCGAGGAGGGGCCGGCCGCGGAGCTGTTCAAGAATCCGAAGAGCGACTACACCCGCGCGCTGTTTGCGGCGGCGTTCCGGATCGAGGCCGTGCCGGGCGGTGCGGCAGCAACATAACCGTCATTCCGGGGCGCGCGCTGGCGCGAACCCGGAATCCCGATCCGCATATCACTTCGAGATTCCGGGTTCACTCGCATTCGCGCGTGCCCCGGAATGACGGGGTGGCGCTATAGCCGCTTGATCGCCGTCACTTCGCTTTCCGCCGCCTTGATCCTTGCGATCGCATCGTGGGTATTCTCGATCACCGTCGCCATGTGGTGCGCATTGGCGTGAACGACGGTCGAGGCATCGCGCACGATGGCGACGTGGCCCTTCCAGAAGATCAGGTCGCCACGCTGCAGCTTCTTCATTTCCGCCGGGCTCAACTCTCGGCCAAGGCCGTCCTGCTGCATGTCGCTGTCGCGCGGGCAGCCGGTGCCGGCGGCGGTCAGTGACACCTGGACGAGGCCGGAGCAATCGATGCCAAGGCTGCTCTTGCCGCCCCAGAGGTAGGGCGTGCCGATAAACCGCTCGGCAACCGCAACGAAATCCTTTTCCATCGTGTCGATACCACCGACATGACCGCGCGGCAGGTAGCGGCCTTCGTCGGTTACAGCGAAGGCGCCGTCTTCGCGAACAATGGTTACTCTGGCGCCAATCGACAGCGTCTCGACCGGTGGCAGTTTGATCGATGGTCCCGGAAACGCAAACGTCCGCAGCGCCGTGACCTTGTGCGTCGGTACAGCCATGGGCTTTGCCAGCGCAGCATCCGGAATCCAGCCGACATAGCCGTCGCCGTTCAACTGCCCCCATGCAAAGCCTTCATCGTTGCGGTCGTAGATGGTGATGCGTTCGCCTTTCAGCGCCTGCGTCGACAGCATGGCATCGGCGGCAGGCCGTTCGCGCAGGGGCGCGATGGCGTCGGTGACGCAGAACTCCTCGCCGGTGACGAAGCGCGCGGCCTTCACCTTGCCTTCGAGATACTTTGCGGCGACTTCGGGCCGTGCCGGCGTCAGGCGCGGGTCATCCATAGCGTTCGCTCAATAATTTGTAGAGCGCCCGCGCCGCCTGGCACTCGCCGCCTTCGGGGCGGGCGGGCTTTGCGGAAGGTGTCCAGCCATAGATGTCGACATGCAGCCAGCTCTTGGCATCGGTCACGAAGCGCTGCAGGAACAGAGCGCAGGTGATCGAGCCGGCAAAGCCGCCCGACGGCGCGTTGTTGATGTCGGCGGTTTTCGAATCCAGCCAGGAATCGTAAGGCGACCACAGCGGCATTCGCCACAGCGGATCGTTCTCCCGCGTTGCATGCGCGGCGACGGCTTCGGCCAGCGTCTCGTCATTGGTGTAGAACGGCGGCAGTTCCGGCCCCAGCGCCACCCGCGCCGCGCCCGTGAGCGTACCCAGATCGACCAGCAGATCGGGCTTTTCCTCGTCCGCCAGCGCCAGCGCATCTGCCAGCACCAGCCGGCCTTCGGCGTCGGTGTTGCCGATCTCCACGGTCGGCCCCTTGCGCGACTTGAAGATGTCGAGCGGCCGAAACGCATTGCCGGCCACCGCGTTCTCGACCGCCGGGATCAACACGCGCAGCCGGACTTTCAGTCCGGCATCCATGACCATCTGCGCAAGCGCCAGCACGTTGGCGGCGCCGCCCATGTCCTTTTTCATGATCAGCATGCCGCCCGAAGGCTTCAGGTCGAGGCCGCCGGTATCGAAGCACACGCCCTTGCCGACCAGCGTCACCTTGGGATGGGAAGCAACGCCCCAGTTGAGGTCGATCAGCCGCGGCGCGCGCGTCGAGGCCATGCCGACGGCATGGATCAGCGGAAAATTCCGGCTCACGAGTTCGTCGCCGACGATGCAGTTGAAGCTGGCGCCGAAACGCGCCGCCAGCGTCTGCGCGGCCTGCGCCAGTTCCGCCGGCCCCATGTCGTTCGAGGGCGTATTGATCAGGTCGCGTGCCAGTGCGGCTGCCTCTGCTATTCGCGTGATATCGGCGATATCGATGCCGTCGGGCGGCACCAGCCGGACCGCCGGGGTTTCGTTCTTGCGGTAGCGGCCGAAGCGATAGGTACCCAATGCGAACGCCAGCGTCGCGAGGCGCGCATCATGCGGCGCATTGGCAAAGCGATAAACGCCCGGTGGCAGCAGGCCCGGCAGCGCACCCGGCCGGAACAGGTCGCACGATTTGCTGGTCGCGTCCTCGATCCCGAAAACGACCTGCGCAATCCGCCCGTCGGGCGCGGGCAGCGTCAGGCACTTGCCGGGCTTGGCGGTGAAGTCGTTCGCCGCCGCAAACTGCCGGGCGTGTTCGGGAAGCTCGGTGCGGACCGCGTCCCAGGTCGACTTGGTCGCAAAAAAAATCGGGATGGCTTCGGCCGGCGCAGTTTCGAACGGGGATTGCATGCATGTCTCGTGGATGGGGACGGGCAGGGTGGTGCGGAAGGCATAGCACGTCCGATTAACCGGCCGTTAGGGTTAACAGTCTATTGATGGCGCGTTCGGCTCCATTCGCCAGATATCCAAGAGTTGAAGTGCCATGCGTCGACAGCCCAGCCAGGCCAGATTTCCCACCGCGGCTCTTGCCCGTTTCCTCAGCTGCGCAGCCGTGACGGCGGTCCTCGCCGCAGGCCTCGGCGGCTGCCAGACCATGTCCGACGTGACGGGCGCGCTCACGTCTTCGAAAGCGCAGGCCACGCCCGACGATCCGCGCCGCGCGGTCGAAGTTTACGGCGAGCGCTATCGCGCCAATCCCAAGGACGCCGAGGCGGCACTGGCTTACGGCCAGGCGCTGCGCGCCTCCGGGCAGCGCCCGCAGGCCACCGCCGTGCTCGAGCAGGCCACCATCGCCCATCCCGGCAACAAGACGCTGCTGGCCGCCTACGGCCGCGCGCTCGCCGACAATGGCAACTCGCAGGCGGCCTTCGACGTGCTCGCCCGCGCGCACACGCCCGCCAATCCCGACTGGCGCATTCTGTCGGTGCAGGGCACCACGCTCGACAAGATGGGCAAGCATGATGAAGCCCGTCGCTACTATGAGTCCGCGCTGAAAATCGTGCCCGAAGAGCCTTCGGTGCTGTCCAACCTCGGCCTCTCCTACATGCTGACGCGGGAGCTGCCGCATGCCGAAGCGACGCTGCGGCGCGCCTATGCCAACCCGAAGGCCGACGGCCGGGTCCGCCAGAACCTCGCACTGGTAGTTGGCCTGCAGGGCCGCTTTGCGGAAGCCGAGACCATCGCCAAGGGCGATCTGCCCGCCGACGAGGCGACGACCAACGTCGCCTATCTTCGGGAGATGCTGAGCCGCAAGGACAAGGACAATTCGCGCCCGCCCGGCAGCAAGGCGACCGTCCCGGTCGCAACGCTCAACCGGCTGGACTGAGCACCGCGCCACCATCCCGCGTGAGCGCGGGCGATCCATCATCAAAAGCTGTTCGTGCCCGCGCCGGTCGTCGCGGCGTGCATTGAATCCGCGGCTGCTCGCACTGGCGTGAGCGTCGCTGCGAACGACTAATCCCACTGCGAAGGTGGCAGCCGGGCGACAGCAGCGCACGGTAATGCATCGTTAAGGCAATTTACACACGCCTCATTAACCATGCTTTGACGAATAGCTGGTCAACTCCGATCACGGCGACAGAAGCGTCGCGGCGTTATGTGGAAAGTGAAGCGTATGAATAGGGCACGTATTGTCGTCTTGAGCATCGCACTCGGCGCCGGTGGCCTTGCAGCTTATCTCGCCAGCGGGTCCAGAGAAGCGCCGGCACCGGCGCCGGTCGCGCAGATTCCAACGGTCGACATCCTGGTGGCGAAAGCCGACATCGGTCTCGGCCAGTCGGTCAAGCCGGATGACTTGCAATGGCAGGCCTGGCCGCAGGCCACGTCAGGCAATTTCATCAGCCGCGCCAGCAAGGCGGAGGCCGTCAAGGAATTCACCGGCTCGATCGCACGTTCGCCGTTCATCGCAGGTGAACCGATCCGCGAGCAGAAGCTGGTGAAGTCCGACGGCTCCGGCTTCATGGCGGCGATCCTGCCGGCCGGCTACCGGGCCATCTCGACCGAAATTTCGCCGGAAACCGGCGCCGGCGGTTTCATCCTGCCGAACGATCGCGTCGACGTAATTCTTTCCAAGCGCGAGAAGAACCCGGACAGCAAGGGTCCGGACCTCACCACTTCGGAGATCATCCTGACCAACGTGCGCGTCCTGGCGATCGACCAGGCGCCGAAGGAGAAGGAAGGCACGAGCTCGATGGTCGGCAAGACCGCGACCCTCGAGCTGAAGCCCGAACAGGCCGAGACACTCGCCCGCGCGCGCCAGGGCGGCGTACTGACGCTGGCGCTGCGTAGCATCGTCGATGCGAACGCGGCCGAAAAAGTCGAAGAGCAGATCAGCAGGAGCGAAGGCCTCAACATCATTCGCTATGGCGTGGCCCTCCAGCAGTCGATGCAGAAGTGACCGAAAGGACGCATGAGATGAAGTGCAGGGAAAATCAGCCGATCCGGACATTCCTGGTCCGCGCCCTGTCGTTTTCGGCCGCAGCTGCGCTCACGCTGAACCCGGCGCTGGCGCCGGTGGCGGCGAGCGACTATCGCGCTCCCGCGCCCGTTGCCGCGGACGGTCAGATGAATGCGCGCTTCCTCTCGCTTGGGATCGGCAAATCCATCGTGATCGACCTGCCGCGCGAGATCAAGGACGTGCTGGTTGCCGATCCGAAGATCGCCAACGCCGTCGTTCGCTCGACCCAGCGCGCCTATATCATCGGCGCCGCGGTCGGACAGACCAACATCATTTTCTTCGATGCCGCGGGCCAGCAGATCGCGGCCTATGACATCGCGGTCAAGCGCGACCTCAACGGCGTCCGCGCGGCGCTGAAGCAGGCGATGCCGAACTCGGACATCCAGATCGACGGTGTCGGCGACGGCGTGGTGCTGAGCGGCACCGCGGCAACCCCGGTGGAAGCACAGCAGGCCACCGACATGGCCGCGCGCCTGGTCGGCGGTGTGGAAAGGGTCGTCAATTCGATCGCGGTTCGCGGCCGCGACCAAGTGATGCTGAAAGTGGCCGTCACCGAAGTCGCGCGCAACATCGTCAAGCAGATGGGCATCGACTTGTCGGCCACCATGACCTACGGCACCGCGGTGGTGAACTTCAACAACGCCAACCCGTTCACCGCCTACGGCCGCTCGCTGGTGTCCGGCAACCAGGTGAGCGGATCGTTCGGCAGCGTTCCGTCGGTGACGGCGACCTTGCGCGCCATGGAAAGCGCCGGCGTGGTGCGCACGCTGGCCGAACCCAATTTGACCGCGATTTCCGGCGAGTCGGCGACCTTCATCGCCGGCGGCGAGTTTCCGGTTCCTGCCGGCTATTCCTGCGATCCGGTCACACGTGTTTGTACCACCCAGATCAGCTTCAAGAAGTTCGGCATTTCGCTCAACTTCACCCCGGTCGTGCTGACCGAGGGCCGCATCAGCCTGCGCGTGATGACGGAAGTCTCCGAGCTGTCGAACGACAATTCGATCACGCTGTCGCAAGCCGTCAGCGCCACGTCGACGAACTCGCTGACCATTCCCTCGATCAAGACCCGCCGGGCGGAAACCACGCTGGAAATTCCCTCGGGTGGATCGATGGCGATGGCAGGCCTGATCGCGGAACAGACCAAGCAGGCGGTCAACGGCTTTCCCGGCCTGACGCAACTGCCGGTTCTCGGCGCGCTGTTCCGCAGCCGCGACTTCGTCAACAGCCAGACCGAACTGATGGTTCTGGTGACGCCCTATGTCGTGCGCGCGGTGGCGCAGAAGGACCTGTCGCGCCCGGACGACGGCTTTGCCAGCACGTCTGATCCGCAGGCCGATCTGCTGGGCAGCATCAATCGCATCTATGGCGTTCCGGGCCGGGCCGAGCCGGGACGGAATTATCGCGGCACCTATGGCTTTATTACGGACTGAGGCGGGGACGATGACAGCACAGATGACATCCACCAGATCCGCCGATCGCAAGCGCGCGCTCCGGCTGACGGTCGCACTGATCGGCCTTTCCGTGGCGCTGGGCGCCTGCAATCACAATCGCGAACTCGTGATGCAGTCGGACTATCCCAACGATTATCGCCTGCGTCACCCGATCGCGGTGCAGGAAGCCGATCGCTCGATCGTGGTCTTCGTCGGGCGCGGACGCGGCGGTCTCGCCGCCTCGCAACGCGCCGACGTGATGAGCCTGGCAGGGGACTGGATGCGCGAGGGCACCGGCGTGATCAGCGTCGATGTGCCGGTCGACACGCCGAATGCGCGGGCGGCACAGGATTCACTGCGCGAGATCCAGGCCACCTTCGCCGCGGCCGGCCTGCCGCCGCGCGCGTTCACGGTACGCCGGTATCGCCCTCAGGATCCGCGACACATGGCTGCGATCCGGTTGAACTACCCGAAGATTTCCGCGGTGGCCGGGCCATGCGGCCTGTGGCCGGAGGATATCGGACCCTCGATTCACAACAAGCACTGGTTCGAGAACAAGCCCTACTACAATTTCGGCTGCGCCAACCAGCGCAACCTGGCGGCGATGATCGACAACCCGACGGACCTGGTGCAGCCGCGTCCCGAGACTCCCGCCTATATGCCGCGACGTGGCATCGCCTTCGAGAAATATCGCAGGGGCATCACCACAGCTACCACCTATCCCGAGTCCGACAGGGCCAAACTTAGCGACACCGGCAAATGATCAGTTACGCGCGTCAGAACACGGAAGAACAGCCTGAGAGCACGGTACCGTCCGCCGACGATCATATTGCGCCGGCGCCGCGGGTATCGGTGCAGGCATTTTGCGAAACGGTGGAAACCGCGGCTGCCGTGCAAGCGGCAGGTGAGGACCGTCGCCTCGGCAAGGCCCATCTCAAGATCCAGATGGGCGGCATGGCGGCCGCCGTCGAGGCCTATCGCTCGGCACCGACGCCGAACGTGATCATCCTGGAGACCGAGGGCCGCAACGACATTCTCGCCGGCCTCGACCAGCTTGCCACCGTGTGCGACGCCGGCACCCGCGTGATCGTGATCGGCCGCATCAACGACGTCATGCTCTATCGCGAACTGGTGCGCCGCGGCGTCAGCGATTACGTCCTGGCGCCGGTCGGCGCCATCGACGTGGTGCGTTCGATCTGCAACCTGTTCTCGTCGCCGGAAGCCAAGGCGGTCGGGCGCATCATCGCCATCGTCGGGGCCAAGGGCGGCGTCGGTTCATCCACCGTCGCCCACAACGTCGCCTGGGCGATCGCGCGCGACCTGTCGCTGGATTCCGTGGTCGCCGATCTCGACCTCGCCTTCGGCACTGCAGGCCTCGATTATAACCAGGACCCGCCGCAGGGCATCGCCGACGCGGTGTTCTCGCCCGACCGCATCGATACCGCGTTCATCGACCGCCTGCTGTCGAAATGCACCGATCACCTCAGCCTGCTGGCTGCGCCGGCGACGCTCGACAAGGTCTACGATTTCGGCGCGGAAGCCTTCGATTCGATCTTCGACACGCTTCGCACCTCGATGCCCTGCATCGTGCTCGACGTTCCCCATCAATGGTCGGGATGGACCAAGCGCGCGCTGATCGCGGCCGACGACATTCTGATCGTCGCGTCGCCCGATCTCGCCAATCTGCGCAACACCAAGAACATCTTCGACCTGCTGAAGGCATCGCGGCCGAACGATCGCGCGCCGCTCTACTGCCTGAACCAGGTCGGCATCCCGAAGCGGCCGGAGATCCCGGCGAGCGAGTTCGCCAAGGCGATCGAAAGCCAGCCGATTGCCACGATCCCGTTCGATCCGCAGATGTTCGGCGCCGCCGCCAATAACGGCCAGATGATCGCGGAAATATCCGCCACGCATCGCACCACCGAGATGTTCCTGCAGATCGCGCAGCGGCTTACCGGCCGCGGCGAGACCAAGAAGCCCAAGAGCTCGCTGTTGTCGCCTCTGATCGACAAGTTGCGGGCCAAGAAGTAGGCGCCAGCCTGGAGTACCATCGTGTTCGGTAAGCGTAGTGATAACGATACGCGGGTGAAGCCCGCCACTCAGGCGCCGGAACCGGCTTCCAGCGCCCCCGCCGTTGCGCGCGAAGCGGCGGCGCCGGCCGTTGCTTCGCCGCCGATCGCGCCCGCGAAACCCGCGCCCGCAGCCGCCACCATGGAGGCGCGCCGGTCCGACAATTATTACCAGGTCAAGGCCACCATCTTCGGCGCGCTGATCGAGGCGATCGACCTCGCCCAACTCGCCAAGCTCGACGGCGAGTCCGCGCGCGAGGAAATCCGCGACATCGTCAACGAGATCATCGCGATCAAGAACATCGTGATGTCGATCGCCGAGCAGGAAGAATTGCTCGACGACATCTGCAACGACGTGCTCGGCTACGGTCCGCTGGAGCCGCTGTTGTCGCGCGACGACATCGCCGACATCATGGTCAACGGCGCCGGCACGGTGTTCATCGAAGTCGCCGGCAAGATCCAGAAGACCGGCATCCGCTTCCGCGACAACCAGCAGTTGCTCAATATCTGCCAGCGCATCGTCAGCCAGGTCGGCCGCCGCGTCGACGAATCCTCGCCGATCTGCGACGCCCGTCTCGCCGACGGCTCTCGCGTCAACGCCATCGTTCCGCCGCTGGCGATCGACGGGCCCGCGCTCACCATTCGTAAGTTCAAGAAGGACAAGCTGACGCTCGACCAGCTGGTCAAGTTCGGCGCGATCTCGCCGGAAGGCGCGCAGATCCTGCAGATCATCGGCCGCGTCCGCTGCAACGTGCTGATCTCGGGCGGTACCGGCTCCGGCAAGACCACGCTGCTGAACTGCCTGACCCAGTTCATCGAAGAGGACGAGCGCGTCATCACCTGCGAAGACGCCGCCGAACTTCAATTGCAGCAGCCCCACGTGGTGCGGCTGGAAACCCGTCCGCCCAACATCGAAGGCGAGGGCCAGGTCACGATGCGCGAACTGGTCCGAAACTGCCTGCGTATGCGCCCTGAACGCATCATCGTCGGCGAAGTCCGCGGACCCGAGGCGTTCGACCTGCTGCAGGCCATGAACACCGGCCACGACGGCTCGATGGGAACGCTGCACGCCAACAATCCGCGCGAAGCTTTGTCACGTTGCGAATCCATGATCACCATGGGCGGCTTCTCGCTGCCCTCGCGTACCATCCGCGAGATGATCTGCGCTTCGATCGACGTCATCGTCCAGGCCGCGCGCCTGCGCGACGGCTCGCGCCGCATCACCCACATCACCGAAGTGATGGGCATGGAAGGCGACACCATCATCACCCAGGACGTGTTCCTCTACGACATGATCGGCGAAGACGCGGCCGGCAAGATCATCGGGCGGCACCGCTCGACCGGGATCGGACGGCCGAAGTTCTGGGAACGCGCGCGATATTACGGCGAAGAGAAGCGGCTTGCGGCCGCGCTCGATGCCGCCGAAGTCATCGAGGCGAACTGAGAGGGGCGATGAACTTGCAGACGCTCGCACTGGCCTTCATGGCCGCCACCGCCATCGGCGGCCTGGCATGGGTCTTCCTCTATCCGTTGCTGTCCGGCGAGAAGAAGGCCGAGTCCCGCCGCGCGTCGATCGCACGTTCCGAACCCGCCGCCGCGCGTCAGGTCGACAAAAGCCAGCGCTCGCGCCGCGAGCAGGTCGAGGGGTCGCTGAAGGAACTCGATGCTCGCCGCAAGAAGGAACAGGCCGTTCCGCTCAGCGTCCGGATTGCGCAGGCCGGCCTGACCTGGAACGAACAGAAATTCTGGACCATATCCGGGATTCTCGGCGTGGCGGGATTTGTGGCCGCGTACGTGGCCAGCGGCTATCTGGTGGCGGCGGCTGTGATGGCTTTCGCCACGGGCCTGGGCCTGCCGCGCTGGCTCTTGGGCTTTCTCAAGACGCGCCGCGAAAAGGCGTTTCTGAAGGCGCTTCCCGACGCCGTCGACGTCATCGTGCGCGGCATCAAGGCCGGCCTGCCGCTGTTCGAATCGATCAAGGTGGTCGCCGCCGACGCGCCGGAGCCGCTCAAGAGCGAGTTTCTGGCCATTATCGAAACCCAGACCATCGGCATGCCGCTGGGCGAAGCCTGCGGACGGCTCTACGAGCGGATGCCGGTGCCGGAGGCAAACTTCTTCGGCATCGTGGTCGCGATCCAGCAGAAGTCGGGCGGCAACCTGTCGGAAGCGCTCGGCAACCTCTCGAAGGTGCTGCGCGACCGCAAGAAGATGGCGGAAAAGATTCAGGCCATGTCGATGGAAGCCAAGGCTTCCGCGGGCATCATCGGTTCACTGCCGCCGATCGTGATGCTGCTGGTCTGGATGTCGACGCCCGACTACATCGCGCTGCTTTGGACCCATCACATCGGGCAGTTCATGCTGCTCGGCTGCGTCTGCTGGATGACGATCGGCGTCCTGGTGATGAAGAAAATGATCAACTTCGACTTCTGACGGTGCCGCATGATTGAGTTCGTCGTCTCCAAGCTCCACGATGCACGGTTCATGACCATGCTGCTCGCCGCCGTCGCGGCGACCGCGACCGTGTACACGCTGGTCATGCCGCTGTTTGCCGGCGAAGGGCTATCCAAGCGCATGAAGGCGGTCGCCAGCGAGCGTGAACGGCTCCGGCAGCGCGAGCGCGATCGCCTCAACAAGTCGGAAAAGGTCTCGCTGCGCCAGACCCCGAAGCAGGTCGTCTCCAAGGTGGTCGAGGATTTCAACCTGACCAAGTGGCTGGCGCAGGAAGCCGCGCGCGACAAGCTGATCATGGCCGGCTATCGCGGTCACGCGCCCTATGTCACGTTCCTGTTCGCCCGCGCGGTGACGCCGATCGTGCTGTTTCTCGGATCGGTGCTCTACGTATTTGTCATCACGAACCTCGACAAGCCCCTGACGATCAAGCTCGGCATCTGCGTCGGCGCCGCCTATCTCGGTCTGCAGGCCCCGATGCTGTTCCTGAGGAACGCCATCAGCAAGCGCCAGCTCTCGATCAAGCGCGCCTTTCCCGACGCACTCGACCTGCTGCTGATCTGCATCGAGTCCGGCATGTCGGTCGAAGTCGCCTTCCGCAAGGTCGCCAGCGAAATCGCCTCGCAGTCGATCGCGCTGTCGGAGGAGTTCGCGCTGACGACGGCGGAACTGTCCTACCTGCAGGACCGCAAGGTGGCTTACGAGAACCTCGCCAAGCGCACCGGTCTGGAGGGCGTGAAGTCGGTCTGCCTGGCGCTGATGCAATCGGAACGCTATGGCACGCCGCTCGGACAGAGCCTGCGCGTGATGGCGCAGGAAAACCGCGATATGCGGATGAACGAAGCCGAGAAGAAGGCGGCCGCGCTGCCGCCCAAGCTCACCGTGCCGATGATCCTGTTCTTCCTTCCGTGTCTGTTCATCGTCATTCTCGGGCCGACCTACATCAAGATCCAGATGATGCCGTAAGGTCGTCGCGTCCCGGGCGCGATGCGGCGCGTAACGCCGCTTCGCAAACCTGGATCCATGGCCGCGCGCTGATGATGGCAGCACTCCGGCTTTGCGGCGCGTTACACTTCGCGTGTGCCCGGCTTGCCGGCCGGATCAGAGCATCGCAAGGTGCGTGAGATCCACCGCCTTGATCCATTGGGTCTCGGGATAGACCATCAGCGCGCCAAGGGCGAGCGCGATGCCGTAGGGGATTCCAGCTTGCCGGTCGTGCAGCCGGTTGAGCCAGTCTTGCCCCGCAAGCGCGTAGGGCAGGGGCCACTGCCGGAACTGGATCAGCAGCAGCGTCAGCGCCCCGCCGAACAGCGACGCGTAGACGAGATACTCGAGCAGATGATCGAAGCCGAACCAGAGCGCGACGCAGGCCACGACCTTGGCGTCGCCGCCGCCGACCCAGCCCATCGCGAAGCAGCCGAAGGCGACCACCAGGACAAGCGCGCCGGCGGCGATGTGCATCAGCATGTCGTACCAGCCCATGCCGCCGAACAGCGCAAGTGCCAGAAAGCCGGCGATCAGCGCAAGCGATACCCGGTTCGAGATGGTCATGGTGAAGAGGTCGCTCGCGGCTGCGAACGCCATCAGGGCCGGAAACAGCATAAGGCGTGCAATGTCGAGCGTCATGGGTAAACGGTCCGTTGGGTTTCAGGATGCGGTCGGGCTTCGTCGAAGCCTATTGACGATTGGTAAACGATCGGAGAACGGTCGGCAGGGCCGGGGGCGCAGTACCCGGACGCATATCCCTGGGAAACAAATGCGGGCATGCATCGATCCTAATGTCGCGACCGGACGCGATAGATCTCGAGCGGCTCGCCGGTAGCCTGCGGCAGCTTCTCCAGCCAGTCCGGTGCTTCGCCGCGGGTCAGCGCGGCGAGGAAGCTGGCCGGCGCCGGTTCGGTCAGGAGCGGCGTCTCGGCGTTGTCGCGGCAGATCGCGACCAGCCCGATCCCGTTTTCCTTGATCACGGTCCGCGCCTGCGCTGCGGTTCCCATGAACGCGTCGAGCGTCAGCAGGTTGCCGGCGACGTTGCGGTGATAGGGCCCGGCCAGCACGCGATGGGCGGTGCGGAGCAGGATCGGCGAACCCAGGTTGGACACTGCGAGCACCGTGGTAGGCGGCTGCGCGGCGAGTTGGGCGTAGTCGGCAGGACGTTCGCAGGTGGCGGTCGACTTGGCTGCCGACGCCGCGTTCTTGAGCCCCAGGGCTGTCGACGCCGCCAGGGCGGCTGCGCTCCAGGCCACGTTCAGTGAAACCAGCCACACCAATGCCATGCGAAGCATGATCTTCCGGCTTGGGGTCACGGCGATCTGCTGCCGCCACGCGCCAACCCAGGCCGCCAGCGCAATGGCGGCAAGGGGAACGGAGAAGGTAGCGCCGCGCACCTGCCAGAGGCTGACGGCGAAGGCTGCGATCAGGAAGGCCGCCAGCGTCCACTCTGCCGCCGTACCACCCTTGCGCAGCCGAATGCCAAGCACGATCAGCGCGAGGGCCGGCGTGATGTAATAGCCGGCGCCCTTGACCCAGTTATGGGTGAGCACGCTCCAGAACGACTGCGCCTCGGTCACATGGTCGAGCCAGAATTTCTGCAGCCTCGGATCGAGCCCGGCGTAGGGGTCGGCGAGGCATTGCGGGAAAGCCGTTGCGGCAAGAACAACTGCAGCAGCGATCGCGAGCAGGGCCGCGAGCCTTCCGGCGAAGCTGCGATCGGACGCTGGAGCCGCCGCCGCCAATGCCAGGCCGAGTCCGGAGATCACCGCGACCGACAATTGCGGGAGCGAGTAGGCATCGCATTGCGCCGCCATCCAGGCACTGGCCGGCACGGTTGCAACGAAAGCAGCGAGGCCTGTGCCGGCAAAACCGAGGCCGAAACCGGCCGCCTTGGCTGCACCGCTCTGTCCGCCGAGCAGATAGGCGGCAGACGCGGTCAGCCCCGCGGCGGCGACGTAAGGCAGCGTCTCCATGCCGACGGCCAGCATCAACGCGCAGGACATGCCAGCGGCGATCCCGGCGACATGGCCGCGCCCGACGATCAGGGCAGTCATGGTGGCCAGGGTGAGCGTGAGCTGGACGTTGTGGTGGTCGATATCGCCGGGCGCAAAGACGCCGCCGAAATGCAGCGCTGCGGTGCAGATGATCGCCGCCGGCAGCAGCGCCCAGTCGCCGCCGATGGCACGCGCGACCCTCAGCATGCAAGCGAGCGCAGCGGTCATCAGCAGCGTCGTCCACAGCAGCATCGCGACGGTCTCGCCCGTCGCCAGTTTCCCGGAAAATGCCGACACCGCGAGAATGATCGCCGCGATCGGAGCATCGACCAGGCGCGACCAGTGCATGACGAAGCCGCCTTGCGGCCCCATCCGGTACTGGTGCAGATCGAACCAGCCCTGTCCGCCGATGAGGTCGCGAATTTCGACCAGCCGGAGCATGCTGTCATTGTCGCCGGTCGCTGCCGTAAGGGTCGGGAAGCCGCCGGCGGCATGCAGGCAAAGCGCGAGCAGCGCGCCTGCCAGTCCCAGCGCGGCATCGTTGCGCCATGTCGCCGGCCTGACAGTGCTCTGCGGCAGTATCGTCTCGGTGACGGTCATTCGAGGCCAGAACGTTGGAGGAGGTGGCAGCCTAGCGGGCCGCATTCAACAAACCGTAAAATGCAGCGAGGCGATGCCGAGCCGAACCTTTGCCGCGCGATGCTCGAGAGGCAAAAACGAAAAAGGCCCCGGCATTGCCGGGGCCTCTGACGCAACTCTCAGACTTGCGCTTACTTGAGCGAGGTCGAGATGTTGTTGAAGTTCGAAGACAGCTTGCTGCCCACGCCGTTGACGGCGGTGATGATCGCAATCGCGATGCCAGCGGCAATCAGGCCGTATTCGATAGCGGTCGCGCCGGATTCATCCTTCACGAAACGCGAAACGAGATTTTTCATATGTAACTCCTGTGTACACAGTGGCTGTTCGAACTAACGATTGGTCTTGCCGGCGTTCTCAGCACCGTGACCATGGCGGCACCCTATGGTGCGACAATTTCGACGCAGTTAATTCGACCGTGTAAAAGCCGATAGAACTCGCTGTTCTTGAGCACAGTAAACGCGGCATTAAGCCAATCGATAAAATGCACAAACGACATCCGGGTGCGGTGGACGCGTGACCGCGGAGATGGCGGCTGATTCCTTCATTCACAGCTCTTTAAGCGCAAGCGGATACTCGTTGAGGCTTCCGATCGAGCGAGGCCGCCATGTCGAGTTTGCCGTTAGATGTCGTCGTGATGATGGGCCAGACGATGGCGAAGGTCGTCCCGATCACGATTGTCCTTGCCGTGGTGTTCGCGGTGCTCTCGCATTTCTGGGCCTGCAATCCCGGCGGACCCTGGTGGCGCAAGCGCGAACTGGTCACCGACCTCCTTTACTGGTTCTTCGTACCGGTGTTTTCCCGCGTCTTCCGGATCGGGCTGCTGGTGGTCCTCACGGGGCTTATCTTCAACATCCATGACGCCGATGGGTTGATCGCATTTTACGACAACGGTCATGGTCCGCTGTCCGAGCTTCCGCTCTGGGTTCAGGCGGTGCTGTTCGTGGTGGCGTCCGACTTCATGCTGTATTGGCTGCATCGCATGTTTCATCGCGGCGGCTTCTGGAAGTATCACGCGATTCACCATTCCTCCGAACATCTGGAATGGATTTCGGCGGCACGGTTTCATCCCGTCAACCTGTTCATCGGCACGATCATGGTCGACGTGATCCTGCTGATGGCCGGCATCTCTCCCAATGTCATGCTGTGGGTCGGTCCGTTCACGACCTTCCACTCCGCCTTCGTGCACGCCAATCTGAACTGGACGCTGGGGCCGTTCAAATACGTGCTTGCCTCGCCGGTCTTCCACCGCTGGCACCACACCTCGCTCGAAGAGGGCGGTGACACCAATTTCGCCGGCACCTTCCCGATCTGGGATATCCTGTTCGGCACGTTCCGGATGCCGGAGAACAAGATGCCGGATGGTTACGGCGTCGACGATCAGCCGGTGCCTGCCGAGATCGGCGGACAATTGGCCTATCCATTCAGGCAATAGTACAGCCGCAGTTCGCATGAGCATTGCAGCCGGGACGATCCATCGCGAAAAGGGCTTCAGCCTCGGTCACGTGCCGGCATGGCTTTGGCTCGGCATCGGCGTCTACGCGCTGGCGGTGGTCAACGGCCGCACGCTGCTGAACGATTCCGATACCTACTGGCAGATCACCATTGGCCAGTGGATCCTCGACCATCACGCGCTTCCTCGCGTCGATTTCTATTCCTTCACCAAGGCGGGCGAGCCCTGGGTCTCGTCATCGTGGCTATCGCAGGTGCTGCTGGCGGCGAGCTATAACCTCGCCGGCTGGACCGGACCGATCGTGCTGGCCGCTGCTTGCATCGCGGTGACCTTCGCGCTGCTGACCTGGATTCTCGGCCAGCGCCTTCCGGCACTCTTCGCGATCGTCGTGACGCTGGTGGCGCTGCTTGTGCCCGTACAGCACTTTCTGGCCCGTCCGCATGTGTTCGTGCTGCCGGTGATGCTGGCCTGGGCTTATGGCCTGCTGTCGGCAAGCGAGCGTGGACGCGCGCCGTCATTCTGGCTGCTACCGCTGATCGCGCTGTGGGCCAATTTGCACGGCGGCTTCATCTTCGGCCTCATTCTGGTCGGCGGCTTCGCGCTTGAAGCGTTGTGGAATGCAGATCGTGCCGAGCGAAAGACGCTGGCGCTGCGCTGGGCCGTGTTCGGCGTCGCCGCGCTGGCGGCCTGTTGTGTCACGCCCTATGGGTGGGGAACCATACTCGCCGCGCGCAAGATCCTCGATCTCGGCGAGCTTCTGCATCTGATCTACGAATGGATGCCGGCCGACTTCAGCCGGCTCAGCATGTTCGAGCTGGCGATCCTCGCGCTGATCGCGGGCGCGCTGTATGGCGGCGTCAAGCTGTCGCCGCCGCGGATCGCGCTGGTGCTGGGATTGCTCCACATGGCGCTCGCCCACAACCGCAACATCGAGATATTCGCCCTGCTGCTGCCGATCGTGGTGATGACACCCGTGGCCGCGCAATTCGGTTTCCGGCCCGCGCGGTTTGCGAAGAGGGGGATGCCGGCCGCTGTCACGGCGGTGCTGCTGGTGCTGGCTGGCTGCTGGAGCTGGGTGCTCTCGGCCAACGCCGGATTTGCGCCGCCGGAACGGCAGTCGCCGGCCGCGGCTGTCGATGCACTGATGGCGCGCAATCCCAAACGGGTGCTCAACGACCTTCCGTTCGGCGGCTATCTGATCTGGCGGCAGATGCCCGTGTTCATCGACGGGCGCGCCGAGCTCTACGGCGAGGCCTTCGAGATGGCCTACTACCGCGCATTGCAGCTCAAGGACGTCAACCTGTTCCTCGATATTCTCAAGACCTGGGAGATCGATGCCGTGCTGCTGACGCCAGCGACGCCGGCGGTCGGACTGCTCGACAATATCGGCGGCTGGCAGCGAATCTATTCCGACGAGAACGCCGTGCTGCACGTTCGTACCCCGAGCTGACCGCCGACACCGCCAGCCGCTCTGACCGCGAACTGGCGGCCGCGCCGCCTTTCTGGTAGGCGGTGCAGATGAACCTGCCGATCGAGATCGTCGAGATGCTTGGCCAGACCATGGCCAAGGTCGTTCCCGTCACGCTCGCCCTCGCGCTCATATTTTCGTTGCTGGCACATTTCTGGGCCTGCAATCCCGGCAAGCCCTGGTGGCGCAAGCGCGAGCTCGTGACCGACCTCTGCTACTGGTTTCTGGTGCCGCTGTTCGCGCGCGTGTTCCGGATCGGGCTGCTGGTGCTCGGCGCCGGCCTCCTGTTCGGGATTCGCGATGCCGACGATCTGATCGCCTTCTACGACAACGGCCATGGCCCACTGTCGACGCTGCCGTTGTGGCTGCAGGCGATCCTGTTCCTGGTCGCCGCCGACTTCATGATGTACTGGCTGCACCGCATGTTTCATCGCGGCGGGTTCTGGAAATATCACGCCATCCACCATTCGTCCGAGGACGTGGACTGGATTTCCGCGGCGCGCTTCCACCCGGTTAACCTGCTGTTAGGCACCATCGGCGTCGACGTCGTACTGCTGCTCGCCGGGATATCGCCGGGCGTGATGCTTTGGCTCGGCCCGTTCAACATCTTTCACTCGGCGTTCGTGCACGCCAACCTGAACTGGACGCTCGGCCCGTTCAGATACGTGGTAGCGACGCCGGTGTTCCACCGCTGGCATCACACCGGTCGGGAAGAGGGCGGCGACACCAATTTCGCCGGGACCTTTCCGCTCTGGGACATCCTGTTCGGAACCTTCCGGATGCCGAAAGACCGGCTGCCGGACCATTATGGCATCGACGATCAGGCCTCATTCCCGGGCGAGATCATCGGCCAGCTGGCCTATCCGTTCCGCAAAATGACGCCTGATCCGGAAGACCTCAGGGTTGCCGGGAAGTAAACGGGTCGTGGCTAGCGGATTTGTTAGGGCAATTCTGGCCCCTTTTGCACTTCGTTCATCAATTGTCGTCAGATTCACCCCGTTGGGCGCCGGTCCGCTGCGTGTCGCCTATACCGGCCAGTACTGCCCCGGAGTTAGAGTATGTCGTTCAAGTCCCTGCGTATTCGTGCGCGCGCACGCTTTGGGTTGCTTTCTCTCGCAACGGCCGTCCTGCTGTGGCCGGCGGTCAGCCTGGCCGCGCCTGATCCCGACCGGATCGCCGTTTACGTCGACCAGGCAAAGCTCGTGAAGCTGCCTGCCAAGGTCGCCACCATCGTGGTCGGAAACCCGTTGATCGCAGATGTCACGATGCAGAGCGGCGGCATCATCGTCGTTACTGGCAAGGGTTACGGCGCGACCAACTTCATCGCCATGGATCGCAACGGCGAAGTGCTGGTGGACCGCCAGATTCAGGTCGAAGGCCCGACTGATCAGCTCGTCACCGTCTATCGCGGCGTCGATCGGGAATCCTATAGCTGCGTGCCGGTCTGTCAGAAGCGGATCACGCTCGGCGACGGCACGAGCTATTTCAGGGCGGCGATCGATCAGGCCGGCTCGCTCTCGAGCCAGGCCAGCGGTGCAGCGGCTGCAGCCGCGGCCAAGGGCGGCAACTGAGCCGGCTGCGTCCGGGTAGCCGGCCGCACGTGCCGGCGATCCCCGGGGGCAGAATCCGAGGATGGTTAAGATCCGGCTAACAGAATGGGCCGTTCTGGCTGAATCGGGCGAAACACTTCAACAATCTGTTTCGGGTAGTTGTTGACGGCAATTCCTCTCGCGTCCTGAGGCTTCCTCGATGCCGTTGCCCGCCGCTACCCCAATGAAGATCCTGCGCCGATTTCGCCGCAACCGCCGCGGTTCTGCCGCGGTCGAGTTTGCGCTAGTCGCGCCGCTGTTTTTCGGACTGCTGTTTGCGATCATCGAACTGGCGATGGTGTTCTTTGCCAGCCAGGTGCTCGAAACCGCGACGCAGGATTCAGCGCGCATGATCATGACCGGTCAGGCGCAGAACGCGTCCTTTACCCAGGCGCAGTTCAAGAACCTCGTCTGCAGCAAGCTCACCATCATGTTCGATTGCGTCAACGGGGTCTCGATAGACGTGCAAAGCTACAGCGCGTTCGGCTCCGTCAACGTCGCCGATCCGATCGACGCGGGCAAGAACTTCGTGCCGCCGAACAATTATCTTCCCGGCAACCCAGGCGACGTCGTCGTGGTACGGCTGTTCTACAAGTGGCCGCTTTACGTTACCGGGCTCGGCTTCAACATCGCAAACATCAGCGGCAGCAAGCGGCTTTTGACCGCCACCGCCGCCTTCCAGAACGAACCTTACTAGGGCCTGAACAATGAAACCGACGATGGGAATCTGGCTTCGCGCGCGCCGCCGGGCACGCAGACTGCGTCGCGACAAGCGCGGCGTCGCTGCCGTCGAGTTTGCGGTGATCGTGCCGGTGATGCTGATCCTGTTCTTCGGCGTCGATGAGTTCTCGTCCGTCGTCGCCGTCGACCGCAAGGTGACGCTGATGGCGCGAACGCTGTCCGACCTGACATCGCAGAACGACAGGGTATCCGATACCCAGCTGACCAACTTCTTCAATGCCAGCACCGCGATCATGACGCCCTATCCAGCGGCGCCGGTGAAATCCACGATCACGGAACTCTATATCGATCCTGCGACGATGCAGGCGCGCGTGCAATGGAGCCAGGGCGCGGCGCCCCGCGCCAACGGCACCACGGTCACCATCCCGGACGCGCTCAAGGTCGGCAACACCTACCTGATCTTCAGCGAGGTCACCTACAAATATGTTCCGACCATCGGTTACGTCTTGGCCAAGGCCGGGATCAACCTGAGCGACTCCACCTTCACCCGTCCGCGCCAGTCGTTCTGCGTCGTCTATCCGGCGCCGGCGCCGGGTGCGGCTCTGCCTGCTTGCCCGACATCGTAGCGTCAGCGATCCAACATTGATGTCGGCCAAGGCCGCGTCATCGAGCAAGTCGAATTGAGCGAGTCGACTTGAGCAAGCCCAAATGAAAAAGGCCGCGCCATGGGCGCGGCCTTTCGCTTCATTTCAGAGGCAACTTTCCACGGCGCGCACGCCCTGGAAAATCGCTTTATCCGGCGGCGCGCAGATTGTCGGCCGAAGATTTGCCAGAGCGGCGATCTGCAACGATTTCGTAGGAGATCTTCTGGCCTTCACGCAGCGTACCAAGACCGGCACGCTCGACAGCGCTGATGTGCACGAACACGTCATTGCCGCCGTCATCCGGCTGGATGAAGCCATAGCCCTTGGTTGCGTTAAACCACTTCACGGTTCCCATGCTCACTGGGGTAGTCCCTTCTCAGATATATAGTCGTAGCCCATCTCTCGATGGGCTGGTGAGATCGAATTTTTGGAAGGGTCGTCAGCGTCTAAACCGGCTGTACCGGTGGATAGCTAATGTCGTCCGGCCGAAAATCGATGGCTAATATTATTCGATAGTACTGGTCAAAACAATCCTGACGTGCACGATTTTTTGATTCGGCCGGCCAGCCAGCCGCGATCCCTCGCGACGGGCCGTATCGGGCACCCCGGCCGGCCCGTTGCAGGCGCGTTTACCGGCGGCGGAACTGGCCGCGCGGCGGTCCGCTGCGCGGGGCGCCGGTGTTCGGACGCTCGTCCTTGTGACGAAAGATCAGGCGACCCTTCTCCAGATCGTAGGGCGACATCTCGATCGTGACCCGATCGCCCGCCAGCGTCTTGATCCGGTTCTTCTTCATCTTGCCGGCGGTGTAGGCAACAATCTCGTGTCCGGCGTCGAGCTGCACGCGGTAGCGCGCGTCGGGGAGGATTTCGGTCACCAGTCCTTCGAACTGGATCAGCTCTTCTTTAGCCATGGTGGTCTCCAGGTCGATCGAGGCTAGCGCTGCGGTCGGTGGGTACGGTTGGGTTGAGTATTCGGACGGCTCTCGCGATGCAAGAAGGCGACGCCCTGAATGCCCTCACTTTTCCCGCCTTGGCTCTTGCCGGCCTGCTGCACCGCACGCGGCTGTTGGTTCCGGTTCGGCTGCGGCGCGGCATTATTACCACCACCTCGGCGAGGACGGCGAGGGCCTTTTGATCCTGGTGCTGCTTCATGTCCCCTGGATTCGTGACTCCGGGAATCGTGCCCGTTGGAACCGTGTCCCCGAGAATCATGTCCTCTGGAGTCGTGCCCCCTGGATTCCTGGTTCCTGGTACCGTGGGCGCGCGGGGCGGATCGTCCGCCCCGGTGCTGTGCAGGGCGTTGCGAGGGAGCCGGCGCGGCGTCGCGGCTGCCCGGCGTACGGCGGTCCTCCCGCGGCAGCGTGACTTTGATCAGCCGCTCGATATCGCGCAGATAGCCCATCTCCTCGGCGCCCGCGATCAGCGAGATCGCGACGCCGTCAGCGCCGGCGCGAGCGGTGCGGCCGATGCGGTGGACATAGGTTTCCGGAACGTTGGGCAGGTCGAAATTCACCACATGGCTGATGCCGTCGACGTCGATGCCGCGGGCGGCGATGTCGGTGGCCACCAGGGTGCGGATCTCGCCAGTGCGAAACGCCGCCAGCGCGCGCTCGCGGTTGTTTTGCGACTTGTTGCCGTGAATGGCGTCCGCCCTGATGCCAACCTTGGCGAGGCCCTTCACCACCTTGTCCGCGCCGTGCTTGGTGCGGGTAAAGATGAGGGCGCGGTTGACCGGCTCCTCCTTGAGGAGCTGCGCCAGCACGCCCGCCTTGGCCGCGAAATCGACCTGGAGGATGCGCTGGGTGATACGTTCCACCGTGGAGGAAACCGGCGTCACGGCGACGCGAGCAGGGTCGCGCAGCATGGCTTCGGCCAGTTCCGCGATGTCCTTCGGCATGGTGGCCGAGAAGAACAACGTCTGCCGCTTGATCGGCAGCTTCGCCACGATTTTGCGGATGTCGTTGATGAAGCCCATGTCGAGCATGCGGTCGGCTTCATCGAGCACCAGGAACTCGACCTGGCCGAGCTTCAGCCCGTTGCTCTGGACGAGATCGAGCAGGCGGCCAGGGGTCGCCACCATGACTTCGACGCCCTGCATCACCGAGCGGACCTGGCGGCCCATCGGGACGCCGCCGATCGCCAGCGCCGAGCTCAGGCGGATGTGGCGGCCATAGGCGTTGAAGCTGTCGAGGATCTGGCCGGACAGTTCGCGGGTCGGCGACAGCACCAGCACGCGGCAGCTCTTGGGCTGCACCCGCACGCGGTTCTCCAGGATGCGGTGCAGGATCGGGAGCGCAAAGGCTGCGGTCTTGCCGGTGCCGGTCTGGGCGATGCCGATGACGTCACGACCGGTGATGGCGAGAGGGATGGTCTGGGCCTGGATGGGCGTGGGCGTGAGATAATTCTCTTCCTTGAGCGCACGCGAAATGGGATCGGCGAGGCCGAAATCCTGAAAGGAGGTCAAAAGATGGGTTCTTTCCATTAACAAAGGCAGGCGCCCAGCCGTATCGGCCGGGGGCGCGCGAGGGGGGTGTCAGAGACACCCGCGTGTTTGGGGCGTCGGTTTTGCTAGCTGAAGGGGCAAGCCAGAAACCGCAAAACGGGATCAGAACACGCGGCTCGCAAGGACCTGATGATTCTCAAGGTCACGCCGTTGATATGGCGCATCAACGCGGCGCTTTCAAGGTGAATTCGGGTATTTCCGGCAGGGCGGTTAAGCGTTTGCGCGCCGAGCGGATATCCAGCACCTGCACATCCACGGCCTGTTCCGGATACAAACGGACCAAATTTCGTGCAACAAATTTAGCCAAAATACGGTCGCTGCTCAAAAATTAGATCGTTTGCCGCTTAGGTGTACATTTCCGCAGACTAAAAATTAGGCGGATTTTCTTCAGCTTTTTTCGGTTCCGCTAGAATTGATGAGCGGATGTATGGACTTAGTCCGCCTCCAGGGCGTGGCATGGTTCTTGCGATTCCCTTAACGCAGGCGGCCGTTGGGGCCGTTCGCAGCGTTTAACGCCTGCGTCAGGGAGATGACACCTCATGCTTACTCAATTGACTCACGATATAGCGACGATGAGCCGGCGTCGCTGGCTGGCGGCCACCGCCGGCCTGGTTTTGGGCCTCGCGACATTCTCGAACGCCAAGGCGCAGGAGACCATCAAGGTCGGCGTCCTGCATTCGCTTTCCGGCACCATGGCCATCAGCGAAACCACGCTGAAGGACACCATCCTCTTCCTGATCGACGAGCAGAACAAGAAGGGCGGCGTGATGGGCAAGAAGCTCGAAGCCGTCGTCGTCGACCCGGCCTCGAACTGGCCGCTGTTCGCCGAAAAGGCGCGCGAGCTGATCACCAAAGACAAGGTCTCGGTGGTGTTCGGCTGCTGGACCTCGGTGTCGCGCAAGTCCGTGCTCCCGGTCTTCAAGGAGCTGAATTCGATCCTGTTCTACCCCGTGCAATACGAGGGCGAGGAGTCGGAGCGCAACGTGTTCTATACGGGTGCGGCGCCGAACCAGCAGGCGATCCCCGCGGTCGACTACCTGATGAAGGACGAGAAGGTGAAGCGCTGGGTGCTGGCCGGCACCGACTACGTCTATCCGCGCACCACCAACAAGATCCTCGAAGCCTACTTGAAGTCGAAAGGCGTCAAGCCGG